>Ga0189278_10041_pt1 | contig 227159 bp, 209 predicted proteins | sample N26A9minimetaG_FD_130326 | JGI IMG/M metagenome (GOLD analysis project Ga0189278, IMG submission 130326) | Marine microbial communities from the Costa Rica Dome - N26 A9 mini metaG | ecosystem: Environmental > Aquatic > Marine > Oceanic > Photic zone | place: Costa Rica: the Eastern Pacific... | reverse complement strand
TTTGTAAGGGAAGCGCTCCGAATGCGCGTCTCAATGCGCCCTCCCAGGCTCGGGCGCGGCCCTTCGTTCGAAAACGTAACGCTGAGCGAAGAAGAACGATTTACCTCCGGCGGCAGCCGTTTCCGGGTTTGTCAGCAATCTGAGGCGGGGGTGACCCCGCCTTTTTCCTGTCCGCGCCACTTTGCGCACAGGTGCGTCATGGCGGGGCTGTGCCATTGCGCTTGGCGCTGGACCTGATAGCCTTTGGGAAAACAGAATTAGAGGCCGTTGCAAAATGATGAAACGAGTGCTGAGTGCGGTTGCCATTCTTGCGGCCAGCAGCGCCCTGACCCCGCCGGTACAGGCGCAATCGGTGGCGGGGGCCTATCTGGCGGGGCGGCATGCTGCTGTCAGCAGCGATTACGCAGAGGCCGCCCGGTATTACACCGAGGCGCTGAGCCATGATCCGACCAATGCCGAACTGATGGAAAGCGGGACGCTGTCCCTGTTGTCCCTGGGTGATGTGGAAAAGGCCGTGCCGCTGGCCCGCGCGCTTGAGGAAAAGAACCACCGCAGCCAGGTGGCCCGGCTTGTCCTGACCGCCGACATGGCCAAGCGGGGTGATTATGAAGGCCTGCTGGAACGGGGCGATGACGCAACCGGGATCGGCCCCTGGGTCGACGGGTTGGTCAAGGCCTGGGCGCATATGGGTGTGGGCGACGTGACCTCGGCCATGGCGGCGTTTGATACGCTTGGCGAAGAACCGGGGATGCAGGGGCTGGTGATGTATCACAAGGCTCTCGCACTGGCGAGCGTCGGTGATTACGAAGGTGCTGCAGACATATTCGGCGAGGGCCTGGTGGGCGCTGCCGGTCAGACCCGCCGGGGTGTCATGGCCCATGCCGAAATCCTGGCGCAACTCGACCGGCAGGACGAGGCGCTGACACTGATCCGCACCAGCTTTGGCACCGGGACCGACCCCGAACTTGATATGCTGACAGCGGCGCTTGCCGCGGGGGAACCGGTGCCTTTCACCCATGTGCCGGACCCCCTGGCCGGGATGGCCGAGGTGTTCTATACCTTTGCGGCGGTCCTGAAGAACGAGAATACCGGCGATTACTATGTGCTGCTCTATTCCCGTGTCGCACGATACCTGCGGCCCGATCACATGGATGCGCTGCTGCTGACCGCGGAATTGCTGGAAAACCTTGGCCAGTACCAGCTGGCCATCGACGAATTCGCCGCGGTGCCTGCGGACAACCCCACCTATCATGCTGCCGAACTGGGCCGCGCGGGCGCTTTGCGCCGGTCCGGCAAGGACGATCAGGCGATTGAGGTGCTGACCCAGCTGGCGCGCAGCCACGGCGATCTGGCAGTGGTACATTCGACCCTGGGTGACCTGCTGCGCGGGCGCGAAGACTGGGCCGGTGCGATTGCCGCCTATGACCGCGCCATTGAACGGGTGCCACAAGACAACCGCATGCGCTGGGTGCTCTTCTATTCCCGTGGCATCGCCTATGAGCGCTCCGGCGACATGGCCGCCTCCGAAGCGGATTTCCGTGCCGCGCTGGCGATCAATCCCGAACAGCCGCAGGTGCTGAACTACCTCGGGTATTCGCTGGTCGAACAGCAGCGCGACCTGGACGAGGCGCTGGACATGATCGAACGCGCCGTCGCGGCCAGCCCTGATTCCGGTTACATCGTGGATTCGCTGGGCTGGGTGCTTTATCGGCTTGGCCGTTACGAGGAAGCGGTGGATCAGATGGAGCGCGCGGTGGAGCTCCTGGCGGTCGATCCGGTGATCAACGATCACCTTGGCGATGTCTATTGGGCTGTCGGGCGCAAACGCGAAGCGGAATTCCAGTGGCGCCGGGCGATCTCCTTTGTCGACCCCGAGGATACCGACGGCGAGGCGGACCCCGAAAGGATGCGCCGCAAGCTTGAGGTTGGTCTGGACGCGGTGCTGGAGGAAGAAGGCGCCGAACCGTTGAAAACCAGCAGCGACATCTGAGCGGCCGGTGGCTGACGTACCGCTGCGCGTGCGGGTCCGCGCGCCTGCGAAAATCAACCTGACACTGCATGTCACCGGTCAACGCCCCGACGGATATCACCTGCTGGATTCTCTGGTGGTCTTTGCCGATGTGGGTGACAGGCTGGAGCTGAGCACGGGCACATCGCTTTCGCTGACCATTTCCGGCCCGGAAGGCGGCGGGTTGCAGGGTGGTGGCGACAACCTGGTGCTGCGGGCGGCAGCTCTGATGCAGGGGACGCCCACCGGCAGATTCAGGCTGGAAAAGAACCTGCCGGTTTCCTCCGGTATCGGGGGTGGCTCCGCCGATGCCGCGGCGGTGGTGCGGGCATTGCTTGCCAGCCGGGGAACGGGTGCGGTTCCGGCGGATCTGGCCGACCGGTTGCTGGCATTGGGCGCTGACATTCCGGTGTGCCTGTCGTGTCGTCCCAGCCGGATGCGCGGGGTCGGAGAGGACCTGACACCGGTGCCGGGCCTGCCCGGCCTGCATGCGGTTCTGGCAAACCCCCGCGTGGCCCTGTCCACACCATCGGTGTTCAAGGCGCTGGAACAGCGTGGGAATCCTGAAATGCCGGATCATTTGCCTAACTTCCATACAGCCAACGACCTGATCGCCTGGCTGAAGGATCAGCGCAACGACCTGCAAGCACCTGCCGTGTCCCTGGCACCGGTGATCCAGGATGCGCTGGAAACCCTCAGGGCCTCGGCAGGTTGCCTGCTGGCGCGGATGTCGGGATCGGGGGCCACCTGTTTCGGGCTCTACGAGAATGCCGCAAGGGCCAAATCGGCTGCCGCGTGGCTGTCGGACGTGCGGCCGCACTGGTGGGTTACCTCAACGCAACTGGGCGACATGCAGGCGCTTTGCCAGCCGCGGATCAGCTGATTCTGCTGACCACGTAATCCGCAAGATCAATCAGCATGGATTTCACCGGATGGTCGGGCAGGGGGGCAAGCGCCGCTTTGGCCTGTTCTGCCCAGCCCATGGCATCCTCCTGCGTGTCCGACAGGGCGCCGTAGCGCTGCAAAAGGTCCAGCGCGGTTTCAAGATCGCCGTCTTCCTGGCGTCCCTTCTCGATGGTGCGCACCCAGAAGGCGCGTTCTTCGGCATCGGCACGGGCCACCGCCTTGATCACCGGCAGGGTCAGCTTGCGCTCGCGGAAATCGTCGCCCACGTTCTTGCCTGTGGCATCGGCCTGGCCGCGATAGTCCAGCAGGTCATCGACAATCTGGAAGGCCACGCCCAAAGCATCGCCATAATCAAACAGCGCCTTCACGTGATCCTCGGGTGCATCGGCGATCACGCCGCCGACTTCTGTGGCGGCAGAGAACAGCGCGGCGGTCTTGCCCCGGACCACTTGCAGATAGACGCTTTCGTCGGTTGCCAGGTTTTGCGCTGCGGTCAGTTGCAGCACTTCCCCCTCCGCGATGGTGGCCGCGGCATTCGACAGGATCCTCATCACCCGCATGGAGCCCGGTTCGGTCATCAACTGGAAGGACCGCGCAAACAGATAGTCGCCCACCAGCACCGATGACTGGTTGTCCCACAACAGGTTGGCCGTGGGCCGCCCGCGCCGCTGGGCGCTTTCGTCGACCACATCGTCATGCAGCAGTGTGGCGGTGTGGATGAACTCCACCGTCGCTGCGAGGTGGACATGGTAGGGGCCTTCATAGCCGCACATGCGGGCCGCCGCGAGGGTCAGCATGGGGCGCAGGCGCTTGCCGCCCGCCTCGACCAGATGCGCCGTGACCTCGGGGATGCGCGGCGCATGTTTCGACGCCATCCGCTCGCGGATCAGCGCACCAACGGCGGCCATATCCTCGGTCAGATAGGCGGCGAGCCTTTCGTGCGGCTTGGCCTTTGTCGCGATATTCATGGCATGGCCCCACCCAAGGCTCGACAAACGGGCACGCTTGCCCCAAATCAATCTGATGAAGGAACTTTTGCGCAGCACCGACATGACGATCATCGCCTTTGCCACGGCCCTTCTCAGGGGCGAGGATATAGCCTGCTTCGAGATGGACGTAAATATGAGCGTGCTGGAAGGCGGCATCGGAATTTTTCCGCGCCGGTTGATGGTGCATCCCGATGACCATGACGCCGCCTGCCAGGTGATGCGCGATAACGGGATCCCGCTGGGCTTGTGAGCGGGTCGGGTGACAGCGATCTGACCCATGACGCCTTTCTGGGCGGCAGGCTGCACCTGTGGCAGCCGCGACAGGGCTACCGCGCCGGGGTGGATGCGGTGCTGCTGGCCGCCTCTGTGCAGGCCCGGCCCGGCCAGCGCGTGCTGGATCTGGGGTGCGGTGTGGGTGCTGCGATCTTATGCCTGAATTCAAGGGTTTCCGGCCTGGCGCTGACGGGTGTGGAGCTCCATCCGCCGATGGCGGATCTGGCCCGGCGCAACGGAGGCGAGGCGCTGGAGGTGTTCACAGCCGACCTTGCCAGGCTGCCGCAGGCCCTGCGTGAACGCCAGTTCGACCACGTGCTGGCCAATCCGCCCTATTATGATCGCGCGGCCTCTGTCCGGTCCGACGATCCGGCGCGTGAGGCGGCGCACGGAGAGGGAGTGCCGCTGGCCACATGGGTCAGGGTTGCGGCGAAACGTCTCGCCCCCAAGGGGCAGGCCCATTTCATTCACCGGGTCGAGCGCCTGCCCGACCTGATCCGCGCCCTGCCGGATGACCTTGGCTCTGTCGAGGTGCTGCCGCTTGCCGCCCGGCCGGGGCGTGCCCCTGACCGCGTGATATTGCGGGCGCGCAAGAGCGGGCGGGCGGCATTCCGCCTGCACCCCGCACTCGCACTGCATGCAGGGGCGCATCACGAAAGTGACGCAAAAGACTATGTGCCGGCGGTTGACGCCGTGCTCCGCGCCGGGGCCGCGCTGAAGTTTTAGGCCGCGTTAGGCAATCTTTTACTACTTTAGCGATTATGCTGCGAGGCAGCGTGACAGAAACATCGTTCTGTGATCCACTCGAAGGGCTAGTTCATCATATGGAGGATTATATGGCTTTTGACGCACATCTGGAGACTCTGAGAAGGAAACATCAGGCGATGAGCGAAGCGGTGGAGACGGCCCAACGCTCCCCTGGAGTTGATGATCTGGAAGTTGCTACAATGAAAAAAGAAAAACTGCGCCTCAAGGAAGAAATCGCGCGCCTTTCGGCGTAGGTCTGCGGACCTAACGCTTTCTCATGCTGGTATAGGCGGCAATACCTGCGCCGCCAGTGATCAGTAAGGCCGCCCACAGCAACGTGAGACTGGGGGCGGCGACCCCGGCGAGTACAAGCACCAGCGTGGACAGAAGCGGTGCCGCGTAAGAGCTTGTTCCCAATAGCTGTATGTCGCCGTGTTTCACACCGATATCCCATACAAAGAACGCCAGCCCGACCGGACCAAGACCAAGGCCGAGAATCGCCGCCCAGCCCAATGCGGTGGCGGGCAGAATCGTCTGCTCGAACAAAAGATGCAGGGGCAGGGACAGGGCCGCCGCGGCGAGGCAGAAGACGGTCACGGAGACGGTCGGCGCATCGCCCACCAGCCGTGACAGAACCGAATAGCTGGACCAGGTCAGCGCGCAGAGCAGGGCCAGCAAATAGCCCGGCAGGTTTTCCGCCGCAAACCCCAGACCGCCCCCGGCAATGATCAGGGCGGCGCCCGCAAACCCCAACGCGGCCCCCAGCATATGGCCGCCGCGCAACCGTTCGCCCGGCAGCAACCCCGAGAAGATCACGATAAGAAGCGGCCAGAGATAGGCGATCAGCCCCGCTTCAGCCGCAGGTGCCAGGCGCAGGGCCGAGAAATAGAGCGCGTGATAGCCGAACAGCCCCAGGGTGCCAAAGACATAGACCCGCAGCGGCACCCGCCGTAATGCGCCAATCGAACCGGTCGCACAGGCCCAGATCAGCCCAAGCGTACCGCCGATAGCAAAGCACAATGTGTTGAGCAGGAGGGGCGGTGTAGGTGCCGATCCGACGGTAAAAAGCGCCAGCAGCGCCCAGAGAAGCACGGCGATGAAACCGATGGCGGTGGCGGCCTTGCCTGTCATGATGGGGATGCCCTGTTCAACACGGTCATTGCGTCGGCGATATGTGCAGTCTTGTCAATCTCCCGCAGCATCCAGTCCCGGAAGGCCGCAATCTGGGGGCGGTCCTCTGCCCCTTCGGGGCAAATGAAGGTAAACCTTGCCCCGGTCGGCAGGGCGGTCTTGTACGGCGCGATCAGGCGGCCCTCTGCCAGGTCCTTGATCACCAATGCGCGGCGCCCCAGCACAACGCCGATTCCCGCAAGGGCAGCATCCACCGCGTGATCGGCCTGCGAAAATCGCGGGCCCGCCGGCTTGAGCGGGGGCAAGCCCAATGCGGCGGACCATGCGGCCCAATCGGCGGGCGGGGCGAGAAAATCCATCGATTCATCGGTGATCAGCACCGCGTTGCGCAGATCAGCAGGCTCGGGGTATCGGGCGGCCAGTTCGGGCACCATCACCGGCGTTACCCATTCCTCTGCCAGCGGCAGGGCATAAAGGCCGGGGTAGGGGCCAAGGCCAAAGCGCACCGCCACATCCACATCGTCGCGGGCAAAGTCCACCAGATGCAGGGAGGCCGAGAACCGCAGTTCGATGTCGGGATGTTCCTGCGCAAAGTCGAAAAGCCGGGGGGCAAGCCATTTGGCGGTAAAGGCAGGCCCTGCTGTCACGGTCAGTGACTGATGGTCCTGGGTGCGCTGGGCCGCACGCCAGCCCCGGGTCAGAATTTCAAAACCACTCCGGGCATCCGGCGCGAGCGCGCGCCCGGCTTCGGTCAGCTCCACCATGCGGTTCAGGCGCCGGAACAGGGGGGTGCCAAGGTGTTCTTCCAACGACTTGATCTGAAAGCTTAACGCGGCGGGGGTGACGTTCAGTTCCGCTGCCGCCCTGGCAAAGGACATGTGACGCGCAGCGGCATCAAAGGCGCGCAGGGCGGTGAGAGGGGGAAGGCGACCTACCATTCTCAGTTAAGTATACTTTAACTGACGGATTGAAAAGTCTCGTTTGTAAGCATTGTTGCAAAGGCCCAGATTGGGTTCAGGTCAAAAACACTAAAGCGCCCCGCCTTAAACTTGTATAGCCGATACCCTGCCGCGCTTCGCGCTTTCGGGACATCGGCGATACGGAATGTATCAGGTTAAAGGCGGGACGCTGTAAACCGATCACAAGGATTGATCCGATGATTGAAGCCACAACAAACGCCGCAGCCCGCAACGCCATCCACAAGGCACATCGTGCGCGTGGGGCTGCTGTCAACGCCTTTTGGGGTTGGTTGTTTCCCCGTTCCAGCCGCTAAAGCGTCCGACCTTTAACCTGAAGCATCCAGCGGCATGAATGCCCCGAGAGCCCCCGCAGGCGCTCATGTCTCAGGTTTAAGGTCGGGCGTTCTAGGCTCTGGACCCATTAATTCTATATGCTCAGTTTGACAGATTTTTTCGCAGACCAGGAACATCTGCGCAAGAATAGTGGTTCTATTTCAAGCAGATGTGACGCAGGCTGCGGGAAAATCCGTCAAACCCGAAGGGCGGTGATTTCACTTCATTTCAACGTCTTGGGGCGCTTGCAAATAGAACCACTATTGGCAGCACGCCCCAAACCATTGAAATTTCGTGAAATCGCCGCTGAGCATATAGAATTAATGGGTCCAGAGCCTAAGGGCGGCGGATCGGGCTTTACCAGCCCGTACCAGCAAAAAGGCCGGCTCGAAGGAGCCGGCCTTTGATTGTCTCAACTGCTGCAATCAGACAAAGAATTGCGCGCCATTGGCCGAGATGGTGGAGCCGTTGATGAAACCCGCATCATCCGAGACCAGGAATTTGACGGCGCGGGCAATTTCCTCCGGCTCGCCCAGACGGCCCGCCGGGATCTGCGCGATGATCGATTCGCGGACCTTCTCAGGCACGGCCATGACCATATCCGTGCCGATGTAGCCCGGGCAGATCGCATTCGCGGTGATGTTCGCCCGCGCACCTTCCTGCGCCAGCGATTTCACGATCCCCAGGTCACCGGCCTTGGTTGCGGCATAGTTGACCTGCGCAAACTGCCCCTTTTGTCCGTTGATCGAGGAGATCACCACAATGCGCCCGAACTTGCGTTCGCGCATGCCCGGCCAGATCGGGTGAATGGTGTTGAACACGCCTGTCAGGTTGGTGTCGATCACCTGGTGCCATTGTTCCGGCGTCATCTTGTGAAAGGGTGCGTCACGGGTGATGCCCGCATTGGCGACGACCACTTCGACCGGTCCCAGGTCCGATTCGACCTGTGCAATGCCATTCTTGGAGGATTCGTAGTCGGCAACATTCCACTTGTAGGTCTTGATCCCGGTTTCCTTGGTGAATTCGGCAGCGGCTTCATCATTGCCGGCATAGGTGGCGGCAACGGAATAGCCTGCATCCTTCAGTTCTTTCGAGATGGCGGCGCCGATCCCACGGCTCCCTCCGGTTACAAGTGCGACACGGGACATTTAGTTTCCTCCAGTAATGATATTTCGAAATGCATCTATCAGACGCAACTTTATTGCTACCACAACCGGTTTATGCGGCTTGTTCAAGCTTGGCAACACCGAAGCGAGCTTGGCGGTTCAATTTGTCGATTCTACTATATGGGGAGAGAACTTCAGCCACCCAATTCAGCGTTTTTGCGGCATCGGCGCAGTCTTGCCCGGGCTGCGCGCCTGATCTGCCGCGGCGCAGGGTTCGGTGACATGTTGCGGGGAAAAGCCGTCCCTCCCGCCACCTCAGCAGACCAGCGTTCGAAACAGGAGGGCGGGGAAGTGCAGGCATCAGCGCGCTGCAACGCGGCCCCGTGAAAGGGCCGCGTTGCCAATCAGATCAAGGGCGCTCAAGGCACATGGCAACGCCCATGCCGCCGCCGATGCACAATGTTGCCAGGCCCTTTTTCGCGCCGCGGCGTTTCATCTCGAACAACAGGGTGTTCAGGATCCGCGCGCCGGAGGCCCCGATGGGGTGGCCGATGGCGATGGCACCGCCGTTGACGTTCACGATGGCCGGGTCCCAGCCCATGTCCTTGTTCACCGCGCAGGCCTGGGCGGCAAAGGCTTCGTTGGCCTCGACCAGGTCCAGGTCTTCAGCTTTCCAGCCGGCCTTTTCCAGCGCCTTGCGGCTGGCATAGATCGGGCCGACGCCCATGATCGACGGGTCCAGACCGGCAGTGGCATAGGATGCGATCCGTGCCAGCGGTTCGATGCCGCGTTTCTCGGCTTCGTCCGCGCTCATCAGCAGGGCGCCGGCGGCACCGTCATTGAGGCCGGAGGCGTTGGCGGCGGTTACGGAGCCGTCCTTGGTAAAGGCGGGGCGCAGTTTCTGCATGGCTTCGATGGTGGCGCCGTGGCGGATGTATTCATCCTGATCCACAATCGTTTCGCCCTTCCGGCCCTTCACGGTGTAGGCGACGATTTCGTCGACAAACTTGCCGGCCTTCTGCGCGGCTTCGGCCTTGTTCTGGGAGGCGACAGCGAATTCGTCCTGCTGGTCACGGCTGATCTGCCATTTTTCGGCAACGTTTTCGGCGGTCTGACCCATGTGGTAGCCGTTGAAGGCATCCCAAAGACCATCGCGGATCATCGTGTCGATGAATTGCAGGTCGCCCATTTTCTGGCCCGCGCGCAGGTTTTGCGCATGGGGCGACATGGTCATGTTCTCCTGGCCACCGGCGGCCACGATGGCGGCATCACCCAGCTGGATGTGCTGTGCGCCAAGGGCCACGGCCCGCAGGCCGGAGCCGCAAACCTGGTTGATGGACCATGCGGCGGATTCGATCGGCAGGCCCGCATTGATATGGGCCTGACGCGCAGGGTTCTGGCCCTGTGCGGCGGTCAGTACCTGGCCCAGGATCGTTTCGGACACATCGGCGGCATCCACGCCCGCGCGGGCAACGAGTTCACGCAAGACGGCAGCGCCCAGATCGTGGGCAGGGATATTGGCGAAGGAGCCTCCAAAGCTGCCCACTGGGGTGCGCGCGGCGGATGCAATGACGACGTTGGTCATGAGATAGCGTTCCTCTTCATGTTCGACAGAAGAGTCTCGCCGCGGTGAAGGGGTGAATACCGCGACTCCTCTGCCCTCTGGCCTGTCATATCCCAAGGACAGGGGCGCGGCAACTGAGTGGCGCAGGCAGGTTACCGGGCCGAAGACTGTGCTGCAGGTTTCAGCCAGTCGGGCTGCGTGGTGGGCGCGCCGAAAAAATAGCCCTGCAAACAATCCACGCCAAGGGCCGCGGCGGCCGCGGCGTCCTGTTCGTTTTCCACACATTCGGCGATGGTGAGCATGTCAAAATGCTGCGCAATGGAAACCAGGGCACCGGTCAGGGCGCGGTTGTCCGCATCCCGTGCGATGCCGCGGATGAACTGGCCGTCGATCTTGATCACGTCAAAGAGGAAATCCTTGAAATAGCGGATGGCGGTCTGGCCTGCGCCAAAGTCATCAAGGGCAAAGCAGATTCCCTTGGGTTGCAGTTCATCCATCAGGTCGACCACCAGTTCCGGCACGGTCATGGCAGAGCTTTCGGTGATTTCCAGGATCAGCCGTTCGCCCAGCATCGGGTTGCGGTTGAGGGCGCGGTGCAGCAATTGCTTCCAGGCCTTGTACCCGATGGAGCGGGCAGACATGTTGATCGAAAGGCGCAGGGCCGGATGCCGTTGCAGGGCGGTCAGCCCCATCCGCAGGGCAATGACGTCAATCTCGCGCCCCAGATCGGTGTCTTCGATCACCGGCATGAATTCGCGCGCCGGAATCACGCAACCGGTGGCGTCCAGCACCCGGATCAACCCCTCGTAAAAGGCCCGGGTGCCGGGCGCGCGCGCGGAGACGACAGGCTGATAGGCCAGCATGGTTTCCTTGTGCGTTATGGCATCACGGACCATGGCAAGCGTATTGCGGTCGCGCGCGGCGACGGCATGGGTCAGCGGATTGACGGCATCTGCGGGCACATCGGCCCATTTCTGTTTTTGTCTGGCATTCACGGCATGTACTTTCCCACGGTGCTGCGCCACCTTGGCGTCCAAAGTGATAACGGCGCTTTAAGGAACGAATTTGCTTCGAATTTTTCCTGCGCAGAGGAGGGGCCATGCAGCGGTGCGGATGGGCCGGGACCGACCCGGTATATATGGACTACCACGACAGGGAATGGGGGGTGCCAGAATATGACAGCCGGGCCTTGTGGGAAAAGCTGATCCTGGATGGATTCCAGGCCGGGCTGAGCTGGATCACCATCCTCAGGAAGCGGGACAATTTCCGCAGGGCGTTTGCCGGGTTCGATCCCGATGAAATCGCAACCTGGGGAGAGGCGGAGGTGGCCAGGCTGGTCGCCAATCCGGGGATCATCCGTCACCGGGGCAAGATCGAGGCGGCGATCGCAAATGCCCGCGCCTGGCAAGAGGTGGAGGCCCGCGAAGGTTTTGACACCTTCATGTGGCGCTATGTGGACGGTGTGCCATTGCAGAACCGGTTTGCGACACAGGCCGACGTGCCCCCTCAGACCGTGCTGTCACAGCAGGTATCGAAGGACCTGAAGAAGGAAGGTTTCAAGTTCTGCGGTCCCACCATCGTCTATGCCTGGATGGAGGCCTGCGGGTTGGTCAACGATCATATCGTGACCTGTCACCGGCACGCGGCATGTGCGGAAATGGGGCGTTCAGGCGCCTGAGGCCCGACGGGTGGATACCAGCGGCCAAAGACGGTTCTGGCGTCGGATCCGCGCAGTCTGCCGGAATCGGGAATTCTTGCATTGACTCCGCGTGGCACCCCCGTATAAGCGCGGCTTCATTGGTGTTGGTGGCCCCCGCAAGGGGATGCCTGTCGGGGTCGCAAGCCCAAAGGACAACGCCCTTTACCGCCCCTCGGGGCCACATAAAGGAGAACAGCCGTGACAAAACGCACCGCTGCCAAGCACAAGATCGACCGCCGCATGGGCGAAAACATCTGGGGCCGTCCGAAATCCCCGGTAAACCGCCGCGAATACGGCCCCGGCCAGCACGGCCAGCGCCGCAAGGGCAAACTGTCCGATTTCGGCATTCAGCTGCGCGCCAAGCAGAAGCTGAAAGGCTACTACGGCGACCTGACCGAGAAACAATTCCGCCGCATCTACGGTGAAGCCGAGCGTGTCAAAGGCGACACCGGTGAAAACCTGATCGGCCTGCTGGAACGTCGCCTGGACGCGGTTGTCTACCGTGCCAAGTTCGTCGCAACCGTATTTGCCGCGCGCCAGTTCGTGAACCACGGCCATGTCCGCGTGAACGGCAAGAAAGTGAACATCCCCTCCTACCGCGTGAAAGAGGGTGACGTGATCGAAGTGCGTGACCGTTCCAAGCAAATGGTTGCCCTGCTGGAAGCGACACAACTGGCCGAGCGTGACGTGCCCGATTACATCGAAGCCGATCACTCCAAGATGACAGCGACATTCGTGCGCACACCGGGTCTGGGCGATGTGCCCTATCCGGTGATGATGGAACCGAACCTGGTCGTGGAATTCTACGCGAAGAACTAAGGTTTTTCGCCATCCTGTCTGGAAAGGCCGTACCGCAGGGTGCGGCCTTTTTCATGCGGAATCGGGTGCGAGATACCTGCTGCCGCTGAAGAATATGTTGTTCCTGCGCCTGATGCGCACGCCGCTGCGGTCCAGGCGATAGCCGCCTTCCTCCATGATCTGGCGCACCATATGGCCGATCATCTGCCTGATCTGATGATCCCTGACCTGGTTGCCGAAGGCTTGTACAAGCGCGGGGGAGAGCGGTTCGATGGCCGGACGGCCGAGATAGGTTGCCGTTTCCATGCGCAGGCGGTTTTCGGGCTGCCTGAGAAAATCCCAGAGCGCTGCACCGTCCTGCAGATGAAAGGCGCGCTCGAACTTGTCTGGTCTGTAGGTCAGCATTCCCGGCCGTCTCCTCCGCGATCTGCAAAAGAAGACATGTCATTTTGACATGTCTTCTTTTGCGTAGCGGGGGAAGGTGAAGGCGGGATTAACGGGACCCTTGGGCAAAACCACTGGTGACGTTGGCGGGTTGAAGTGCGCGGCCTGGGAGCATGTGTGGCGGAACCTCCAAACAGGCGCTCCGGAAAGGTTCAGCCCTGACACATCCTGTCTGGCTGATCTGCCGTGCTCCTTGAGGGTCCCTAAGCCTCGGCTCGGCGTCACCTGTGCAGGACTACAAATCAAGACATGTCATTTTTGACATGTCTTGATTTGTATTTGGGAAATGTATCTGGGAAAGCCGCCTCTGCCAGTGTACCACCATCCCCCAACGCAGGAGGAGACGCCCATGCAAGTTCCGTTCAAGACCACCCGCATGCTGAATTTCGGCGATTGCGACATCTCTGGCACCGCCTATTTCCCCTCCTATCTGAATATTCTCAACGGCGTGAACGAGGAATTCTGGCTTCACCTCGGCTGGCCCTGGCACAAGATCATCTGGGAAGACCGCTGGGGCACGCCCACCGTGCATCTGTCCTCCGACTTTTCCAGCCCCTCCTTTTTCGGCGAGGAACTGACCTTTGAGGTGCATGTGAAAAAGGTCGGGCGCTCTTCGGTGACCATGTACCACGAGATCAGCTGCAAGGGCGAAAAGCGCTGGTCCAGCACCCAGGTCCTGGCCGCATCGGACCTCGACAAACATATTTCGATCCCCTGGCCCGCCGATGTGAAAGCCGCACTCGAAGCCTGTCTGGTCATCGACACACCGGCACAGGATTGACCCTGTAGCCTGCCTCATGCATCAGCGGGGGCAACCCGTGACAAAGTGAGGTACGCCACATGACCGCATATCCAACCTATGGCCGCATCGACGGTCCAATCGTGATCATCGGCTTCGGCTCGATCGGGCGCGGCACGCTGCCGCTGATCGAACGCCATTTCGACTATGACGCGGATCAGCTTGTGGTGATCGAACCTGATGCGGGCGTGCATACCTTTCTGAGCCAGCGCAAGATTCGCCATATCGCGGAAAAGGTCACGCGCGACAATTACCGCGATCTGCTGGGGGGGCTTTTCAAGGACGGCAAGGGGTTCTGCGTGAATCTCAGCGTGGATACCTCCAGCCTTGATATCATGAAGCTGTGCCGCGAGTTGGGCGTGCTCTATATCGACACGGTGGTGGAGCCCTGGGAGGGGTTCTACTTCGAAACCCAGAACAATGCGGAACGCACCAATTACGCCCTGCGCCAGAAGGTGCGGGACGAGGCGGCGGCCAACCCAGGCGGGACAACGGCGGTGTCCTGCTGCGGGGCCAACCCCGGCATGGTCAGCTGGTTCGTGAAAGAGGCGCTGGTGACCCTGGCACAGGATACGGGCAGGCAGGTGACCACCCCCGAAACCCGCGAGGGCTGGGCGACATTGATGCAATCGCTGGGCGTCAAGGGCGTGCATATCGCCGAACGCGACACCCAGGCCCGCCGCATTCCCCGCCCGCGCGGCACCTTCGTCAACACCTGGTCGGTGGAGGGGTTCATCTCCGAAGGGTTCCAGCCTGCCGAACTGGGCTGGGGCACGCATGAGACCTGGATGCCGGAGAATGCCCATAGCTATGACACCGGCTGCCAGGCGGCAATCTGGTTCGAGCGTCCGGGTGCCATCACCCGGGTGCACACCTGGTGCCCCACGCCCGGTCCGCAGTTCGGCTTTCTGGTGACCCATAACGAAGCGGTGTCGATCTCGGACTATTACACCGTCGGCGCGGCCGGGAACCCCGATTACCGCCCGACCTGTCATTATGCCTATCACCCGTCGGACGACGCGGTGCTCTCCCTGCACGAGATGTTCGGTTCCGGCGTGACCCAGACCAAACACCACATCATGGAACCCGATGAGATCAGCGAAGGCATCGACGAGCTGGGTGTGCTGCTTTACGGGCATGAAAAGAACGCGCTTTGGTATGGCTCACGCCTCAGCAACGCAGAGGCGGTCGAACTGGCCCCCTACCAGAATGCCACCGGCCTTCAGGTGACCTCTGCCGTGCTGGCGGGCATGGTCTGGGCGCTGGAAAACCCGACCGCCGGGATTGTCGAAACCGACGAGATGGATCATGCCCGCTGCCTTGAGGTGCAACGCCCCTACCTGGGCCCGGTAGAGGCGCATTATACCGACTGGACGCCGCTGCAGAACCGCTGGGAGCTGTTCCCCGAGGACATCGACGAAAGCGATCCCTGGCTTTTCCGCAACGTGCTGGCCAGTTGACGAAACCGGTGGTGCCGCCCCGCGGCGGCCGCTAGAAGTTGGGCCATCATCATGGAGTGCGCCGCATGACACAGATAACGCCGCAGCCCGGCATCATGGATATCAAGCTCTACCAGGGCGGGGCCAGCCATGTGGCGGGCATCCAGAACGTGGTCAAGCTCAGTTCGAACGAGAACCCCCTGGGCCCCTCCGAAGCTGTGATGGAGGCCTTCCGCCGCGCGGCGTTCAGCCTGCATCGCTATCCGTCAACGGACCATGCCGGTCTGCGCCAGGCAATCGGGGAGGTCCTGGGCCTCGATCCCGACAACATCATCTGTGGCGCCGGTTCGGACGAGATCATCGCCTTTCTCTGCCAGGCCTATGCCGGGCCGGGGCGCGAGGTGATCCATACCGAACACGGTTTCGGCATGTACAAGATCAATGCGCTGGCGGCCGGTGCCGCCCCGGTGGAGGTGAAAGAGCGCGAGCGGGTCACGGATGTGGACAATATCCTTGCCGCCTGCGGTCCCAAGACCGCGCTGGTCTTTATCGCCAATCCCAACAACCCGACCGGCACGATGATTGCGCCCGGCGAAGTTGCGCGGCTTGCGGAGGCCCTGCCACCGCAGGCGCTGCTGGTGCTTGACGGGGCCTATGCGGAATATGTCGATGGCTATGACGGCGGTGCCGCGCTGGTGGAGGCGCGCGAAAATGTCATCATGACGCGGACCTTCTCGAAGATTTACGGATTGGGCGGCCTGCGCATCGGCTGGGGCTATGGCCCGCGCCATGTCATCGACGTGCTCAACCGCATCCGGGGGCCGTTCAACCTGTCCCAGGCGGCGCTGACCGCGGCAGAGGCGGCCATCCGCGATGTGGCCTATGTGGATCACTGCAGGGCGGAAAACGCGCGCATGCGGACCTGGATGGCCGACGCGCTGGCCGAAATCGGCGTGCCGTCCGACGTGTCGCTGACCAATTTCGTGCTGGCCCGTTTCGCCAGCCCCGAAGAGGCTGCGGCCTGCAACGCACATCTGACGTCTCAGGGCCTGCTGGTGCGGCCTTCGGCCAGCTACAACCTGCCCAATTGCCTGCGGATTTCGGTGGGTGACGAACCCTCCTGCCGCCGGGTCGTGCATGCGGTGCGCCAGTTCAAGAACGGTGAGGCGGATGACTGAAGTCTATGACCGCGTGGCGCTGATCGGCCTTGGCCTGATCGCCTCCTCGATGGCATGGGCGATCAAACGGGGCGGATTGGCGCGCGAGGTCACCGGCTATGCCCGTTCCGCCGAGACCCGCAAGATCGCGCGCGAGATCGGTCTTTGCGACAGGATCTGCGACACCGCGCTAGAGGCGGTTGAGGGCGCGGATCTGGTCGTGCTTTGCGTTCCCGTGGGCGTGATGGGGGAACTGGCGGCGGAAATCGCCCCGGCGTTGAAACCGGGGGCCACCGTCACCGATGTGGGATCGGTCAAGGCGGATGTCATCGCCCAGGTCGGACCGCATATTCCGGAAGGTGTGCATTTTGTCCCGGGACACCCTCTGGCCGGGACCGAACACTCCGGCCCACGTGCGGGTTTTGCCGAGCTTTTCGAAAACCGCTGGTGCCTTCTGGTCCCGCCGGAGGGTACGGACCCTGAAGCCATCGCGAAACTGCGGCGGCTCTGGGAAGGTCTTGGTGCCAATGTCGACGAAATGGATGCGGAACATCATGATCTTGTGCTGGCGGTGACCAGCCATGCGCCACACCTGATCGCCTATACGATGGTGGGGGTCGCCGATGATCTGCGCCGGGTGACCGACAGCGAAGTCATCAAATATTCCGCCGGTGGTTTCCGCGACTTCACCCGCATCGCCGCCTCTGACCCGACCATGTGGCGCGACGTTTTCCTGTCGAACAAGGATGCGACGCTGGAGATCCTGGGCCGCTTCACCGAAGAATTGTTTGCGCTGCAACGGGCGATCCGACAGGGTGACGGGGCGCATCTGCACGATTACTTCACCCGGACCCGCGCGATCCGCAAGGGGATCATCGAGGCGGGTCAGGATACCGATGCGCCCGACTTCGGCCGGGGAGGGGGCAAGAAATGAAAGCGGCGGGGGCGACATGTGTTCTGCTGGTTCTGGCCACGCTGGCCCAGGCCAGCGGCCCGAACACGTCGTTGCGTCCGGTCCCGCGCGAGGGCGGTGAGCCGGTTCAATCGGCACCGGTGGCCCCGGCCGGGCAGCCCGACGACACCATCATGACGCAGAATGTGCAGCCCGAAAGGAAGGGATTGTTCAAATCCCTGCGCCCCCTGTTCCGGTCCCGCAAAGTCGAAAAGACCGCCCGCACGCAGCGCGAAATGCTCAAGAAAGGCGCCGTCTGCGGTGATCTGGCAATCCAGGGCGAAGTCCTGGGCCGGGTCAAGGGCACGCTGAGCGGCTGCGGTGTGGACAATGCGGTGAAGGTGCGGTCGGTCTCAGGCGTAAAGCTCAGCACCGGCGCGGTGATGGATTGCACCACGGCCAATGCATTGAAAGCCTGGATGGAACGCGCGGCCAAGCCGGCCCTGTCCAGATCGGGTGGCGGTCTGAAAGGTGTCAGGGTGGCGGCGCATTACGCTTGCCGGGGGCGCAACAACCAGAAGGGCGCAAAGATATCCGAACACGGCAAGGGCCGGGCCATCGACATTTCGGGCTTCGTCCTGAACAACGGCACCGAGGTCAGCGTTTTGCAGGGGTGGAATGCGCGAACCTATTCCAAACCACTGCGCCAGATGCACAAGGCCGCCTGCGGACCGTTCGGCACGGTGCTGGGCCCCAATGCCAACCGGTTTCATCGCGACCATTTTCATTTCGATACCGCGCGTTACCGGTCCGGATCCTATTGCCGCTGATCCTGTCGCAGCATGATGCGCGGCGCGGGTCCAAGCGCGACCGGGCCAAGCGCCATCTGCCCCTGCGCGAAGGCAAGGGTGATTTCGATATCGCTGTCCTGACCGCCGATATTGGCCAGCCCGCCCATCAGCAGCTGCGCCTGATCGCGCTGGGCCGGGTCCAGCAGGCCTGAGGTTGCGGCGAGGTCGATCATCTCCTGCCACTGCGCCAGGCGCAGGGTCACATCACCGGTCGGCACGCCGGCCGCGTCAATCGTAACCTGTCCATTGCCGGTCAGCGCCAGCGCGCCCCACCGCAGATCAAGCGCCTTGAGGTCCATCGCGCGCGGCTGTGCGGGCGGGCCTGTCAGCGCCTCCCGGTCCAGCGGCCTGTCAAACCGGATGGCGCCCTGCAGCGCAAAGCTGTCAAATGTGGCTGGCCAATCGTCGGTCAGGTTCAGAAGGTCGCGCAGGGCATCGCCAGGTGTCAGCGCCGCAGCCTCGATATCAATGGTATAGAGCGTTTCGGTTGCCGCATCCTGCTGTGCCGTCAGGGTCAGGGCATCCGCGCGCAGCAAGACGCCCTGTATGGCCGCGAACTGCCATGCCGAGCTGTGCAGCGCCACGCTTTCGAGTTGCAACGCGGTTCCCGGGCGCAGCCGCAACCGGGCGGAGGCATCCTGCGCCTGCAGGCTGAACTGCTGACCCGCAAGGGTGATGGTGATCGGCGTTTGCGGCAGCTCCAGCGTGAGATAACCGGGCCAATAGGTCGGCGCCGACAGCGTGATCCGTTCCGCCGATACCGCATTCCCGTTGGCCGGGTCGGCCAGGGTCACCCCATGTGCCAGGCTGCGCAAACGCAGCGGAAAGCCGCCTTGCGCCACATCGGCCTCTGCCTGCCACCCGGCGGCGCGGCGGTCCTGCAGCCATGCCAGGGCCCCTTGCCGCAGGGCATAGCTGGCCCCGGCCCACCATGCAGACCAAAGCAGGGCGACGGATATGAGCAAAATCACCAAGCTGCGCATCAAGAGCCCCCTTTAACTTGACCCGATGATGCGGTTTACCGGGGGCAAAGCGAAAGGACCAGCCAGATGGAAATGTGGGTGTTCGGATATGGGTCCCTGTTGTGGAACCCGGGGTTCGAGGTTGCGGAAAGCGTGGTCGGCACCCTGCCGGGATATGCGCGGTCCTTCTGCATGCGCTCGATCCACCATCGCGGCAGCGAGGAATCCCCGGGACTGGTGCTGGCATTGGACGAGCAGCCGGATCATGCCTGCACCGGCATCGCCCTGCGCGTGGCGCCGGGGCAGGAGGCGGCGACGCTGGCCTACCTGCGGGAGCGTGAGCTGATCTCCTCCGCCTATCTGGAAAAGAACCTGGATGTCGATCTGACCGATGGCAGGCGGGTCCGGGCCGTGGTCTATGTCATCGACGAAACACACGACCAGTATTGTGGTGGTTTGCCGTTGGAGGAACAGGCGCAGATCATCGCGCGTGCGGTCGGGGGCCGGGGGCCCAATACCGAATACCTCTACAACACGGCCAGCCATCTGGCCGAGATCGGCCTGCACGACGCCGAACTGGATTGGCTGCACGAAAGGGTGAGGCATCTGACCTCATAATTACATGGCGCAACGCGGCAAATTCGGTATAAACACTGGTGAGAGCAGGAAAAAGGGTCAGGAGCCAAGCCTGATGGCGCAGCCAGACCGCGCGCAGACACCGCAATTCTCCCAGCCGGTGCGTCAGATTACACTGATGCTGGTGGTGCTGGCCCTGACCGCCGTCGGCGGCTTTATTGCGTTGCCTTCCGTGTTTCCGATCTTTGTGGCCAACCCCTATCTGAACGGGGTGATCGTCTTTGTCTTCGTCATCGGTGTGCTGGCCTGTTTTTATCAGGTCTTCCAGCTGATCGGTTCGGTCCGCTGGATCGAGAATTTCGCCTCGGACAAGCCCGACCCTGAAACAATGGCGCCACAACTGCTGGCACCTCTGGCGCAGCTTTTGCGGACGCGCGGGGCGCGGATGCAGATCAGCGCAACATCGACACGCTCTATCCTGGATTCCGTTGCGACCCGCATCGACGAAGCACGGGAGATCACGCGTTATATTGTCAACATGCTGATTTTCCTCGGCCTTCTGGGAACCTTCTATGGGCTGGCCACGACCGTTCCGGCGGTGGTGGATACCATTCGCAGCCTGGCACCCTCCGAGGGTGAAGGGGGCGTCAATGTCTTCAACCGCCTGATGACGGGACTTGAGGCGCAGCTGGGCGGCATGGGCGTTGCCTTTGGCTCTTCCCTGCTGGGTCTGGCCGGGTCGCTGGTGGTGGGGCTGATTGAGCTTTTCGCAGGCCACGGACAGAACCGGTTTTATCAGGAACTCGAAGACTGGCTGAGCTCCATCACCCGCGTCGGTTTTTCTGCCGGGGATGATGCCACCAGCGATCAGCATATGATGGCGGGCGTGGTCGATCACATGGCAGAGCAGATGGAAAGCCTGCAGCAGATGTACACCCAGTCCGACATCAGCCGGTCCATGGTGGATGAAAAACTGGGCAAGCTGGCCGATGCGGTGGACCGGATGACAAACCGGATGGAACGGGGCGATAACTCTGCCAGCACGCTGGAGCGTATTGCAGAGGGGCAGGAGCGGCTGATCGCCACGCTGGAAAAGACGGGCGGCGACGGTATGGATGCCGAAAGCCGGATGCGCCTGCGGTCCATCGACGTGCAGATGCTGCGGATCCTGGAAGAGATTTCCGCCGGCCGTCAGGAAACCATGGCTGAACTGCGCCATGACATCTCGCTGCTGGCCAAGGCGGTATCGGGCGGGCGGCCCGCATCCGTACCGCGCCGGATGCGCAGTCCCGAAACGCCGGATGAGAGCTGACCATGGCTTTGTCCCGGCGGACAGGAACGCGCTTCCAGGGGTCGATCTGGCCCGGCTTCGTGGATGCGATGACCGGTCTCTTGCTGGTTCTGATGTTCGTTCTGACCATCTTCATGGTGGTGCAATATGTTCTGACCGAACGGATCACCGGTCAGGAAAGCGAGCTGGACCAGCTTTCGGGTGAGGTTGCCGCCCTGGCCCGCGCGCTGGGGGTGGAGGAACGTTCCAACGCACAGCTTGAGGCGCGTCTGGGGGCGCTTAACGCAACGCTGAATGATGCGCAGGAACAGGTCAACCAGCAGGCCGCCCTGATCGCATCCCTGACAAGCGAGCGCGACAGCCAGACGGCTGCACTGAAAGCCGCGCAGACCCGGATTACCGGGTTCGAGGCGCAGGTCGCCGCCCTGATCGCGGCGCGCGACAATGCGCTGGGTCAGGTGGCGAAGCTGGAGGATTCGCAGGCCAGCTTGCAGGAACGTCAGGCGCAATTGCTGAGCGAACAGGAAGCGCTGAACCTCGCATTGGCCAGCGCGCGCAACGAGGTGGATGCCCAGGCCGAAGCCGCGCGCCTTGCTGCCTCCCGCCGTGAGGCGCTGGATGCCCTGGTCGCGGACCTGCGGGCGCGCAACGCGGAGGCCGAGGGCCAGGTCGCCGACCTGACACAACAGGTTGCCGAGACCGAGGCAGCACTGAGCGAGGAAGAGGCCGCGCGGCTGGCCGAAGCGGCAGCAGCGGAAATGCTGCGCAACCGTCTGGAAAATGCGGATGCGGAATTGACGGCGATGACCCTGGCACTGGAGCAGCAACGCCGGGAGGCGGAGGAAACCCTGACCCTGCTGGCCGCGGCAAGAGCGGCGGAGGCGGATCTGGACAGCCGTCTGTCGCAGACCCTGCTCCGTTTGCAGGAGGCAGAAAAATCAATTTCCGAAGGCGAGGACGCGCAGGAGAACGCCGCGCGCCTGCGTGCGGAAATCGAATCGCTGCGCGGGCGTCTTGATGAAACAAGTGCAGAGCTGACGGAAGAGCGCGACGACCTGCGCGCGCAACTGGCACAGGCGTTGGCGGCGAAGCTGGCGGCGGAAACCCTGGCCGAGGATACAACAAGCGAGGCGGAAAAACGCGCGGCGCTGCTTGCGGCGGCGCGGTCGGCACTGGCCGAGGAAGAAGCCACAAGTGCTGCGGCCCAGCGGCAGACGGAATTGCTGAACCAGCAGGTTGCGGCCCTGCGCCAGCAATTGGGCGACCTTCAGGCCTTGCTGGACGATGCGGTGGCGCGGGATGCGGCGCAATCGGTGGAACTGCAATCGCTTGGGTCCGAACTGAACACCGCCCTGGCCCGCGTCGCGGCAGAGCAGCGCCGCCGTGCCGAGCTGGAAGCGGCAGAGCGCGCGCGGCTTGAGGCGCAGACCAAGGATCTTGAACAATACCGCTCCGAATTCTTCGGCCGTTTGCGGAATCTGCTGGGCGCGCAGGAGGGGGTACGGATCGAAGGGGACCGCTTCGTCTTTTCCTCAGAGGTGCTGTTTCCGCCCGGTGGAGCGGTGCTGTCGCCCGACGGTGAACGGGAGATTGCCAAGGTGGCGGGCATCCTGCGCGCCATCGCGGGCGACATCCCGTCCGAGATCAACTGGGTGATCCGGGTGGACGGCCACACCGACAACGTGCCGCTCTCCGGCCTGGGCGAATTCGCCGACAACTGGGAATTGTCTCAGGCGCGGGCGCTTTCGGTGGTGAAATACATGATCAGCGCTCAGGGAATCCCGCCCGACCGGCTGGCTGCGAACGGCTTTGGCCAGTATCAGCCTGTCGCCACCGGTGACAGCGAGGAAGCCCGCGCGCAGAACCGCCGGATCGAGCTGAAATTCACCGAGAAGTAACCCGGAGCCGATCAGCGCAGGGAAATCTCCGCGGTCATGCGGTCCACTGGCGCGCCGTCCCGGAGCAACACCGCCGTGCTGGTATAACGCCCGGCAGGCCAGGGCGCGCTGCTGCGTCGTTTGCCGATTGCCCGGAATGCCTTGGCCTGGGTCTTGCTCAGCTTGATCTCGTCCGCGATGACCTGTCCGGCGGGGCCGGTCATCTCCAGCTGCAGGATATCGCCCGCGCGCGGGCCAAAGAAATAGGCGAAAACCACCAGCGCCGGGGCGTCCACGGGCAGGCTGTCCGCGGGGGCCTCTCCCGCCTTGACCTTTTGATAGTCGGGGACCGCGTCCGAAAACCCAAGATTCAGCAGCCCGCCGGGGCGGTAGGCGGGCGGGTCGGCCCAGAGCGTGCTGTCGCCGGGCGTGTCACAGCTCAGCGTGCCATCCGGATCGAAGGGATCAACCGAAGCGCCATCGGGATCGCGCACCGAAAGATGCACATGTGGAAAGGCGGCATTGCCGGACTGGCCGATCTGGCCCAGGATGGTGCCGGTCTTGACGGTCTGGTTCTGGCTGACGGCGACACTGCCCTGTTTGAGGTGGCAATATTGGGTCTGCCAGCCCCCCTCATGCTGGATCAGCACCCCGTTGCCGCATTCGCGCCCTGCAAGTTCGGCGCGGCGTTCGGGCGTATAACCAAGGTCATCCATCCCGTCGCGAACGCCCGCCACGATGCCGGGTGCCGCGGCGCGCACATCGACGCCCGAAGCCATATCCGCCAGGGTGGGCAGGGCGAAATCGGTTCCCTTGTGACCATCATAGGTCAGGCCCGCGCAGGTGAAATCCGTGGCGCCGGGGCCGGGATCACGGTCCATATATTGCTGGATGTAGCAGGTCTGACCCAGGTCGCAGGCCACGGGCGACTGCAAAAGCAAACCCTCCGCCAGTGCGGGACCGGCGAAGGGCAGTATCAGGGCCGTCAGGCCCTGACGGATCACTCGGCGGTCAGGAGCGGGGGCTTGTTGCCCGAAAGACGCTTGTTTTCCAGCCCCAGAACCTCGATCGTCAGTTCGTCCTTCTTGACGCCGACCTTGACGACACCACCCTTGGCCAGCTTGCCGAACAGCAGTTCTTCGGCCAGCGGCTTCTTGATGTGTTCCTGGATCACGCGGCCCAGCGGGCGCGCACCCATCTTGTCGTCATAGCCCTTGTCGGCCAGCCATTCGGCGGCCTTCTTGCTGAGCTCGATGGTCACGTTGCGGTCCATCAGCTGTGCCTCAAGCTGCAGCACGAACTTCTCGACCACACGCAGGATCACCTCCTTGGGCAGCGGTGCAAAGCTGATCACCGCATCCAGACGGTTGCGGAATTCCGGCGTGAAGGTGCGTTCGATTGCCGCCGTATCCTCGCCTGTGCGGCGGTCGCGGCCAAATCCGATGGCTTCCTTGGCCTGTTCAGCGGCACCCGCGTTCGAGGTCATGATCAGCACCACATTACGGAAATCCACCGTCCGGCCGTTGTGGTCGGTCAGCTTGCCGTGGTCCATCACCTGCAACAGGATGTTGTAGACATCCGGGTGCGCCTTTTCCATCTCGTCCAGCAGCAGCACGCAATGTGGATGCTGGTCCACGCCGTCGGTCAGCATGCCGCCCTGGTCAAAGCCGACATAGCCCGGAGGCGCGCCGATCAGGCGGGAGACCGCGTGTTTCTCCATGTATTCCGACATGTCGAAGCGCAGCAGTTCCACGCCCAGCGTATCCGCCAGCTGTTTGGCCACCTCGGTCTTGCCGACACCGGTCGGCCCGGCAAAGAGATAGTTGCCGATGGGTTTTTCCGGTTCGCGCAGGCCCGCACGGGCCAGTTTGATGGCAGAGGACAGCGCCTCGATCGCCTTGTCCTGGCCAAAGACCACGCGTTTGAGCGAGGCTTCCAGATCCTTCAGCACCACAACATCGTCCTTGGATACGTTCTTGGGCGGGATGCGGGCGATCTTGGCCACCACGGCTTCGACCTCCTTGGTGCCGATGGTCTTGCGGCGCTTGGAGGCAGCGACCAGATGCTGGGCTGCACCGGCCTCGTCAATGACGTCGATGGCCGAATCCGGCAGCTTGCGGTCGTTGATATAGCGGTGTGCCAGTTCCACCGACGTCTTGATCGCGTCGGAGGTATATTTGACCGAGTGGTGATCCTCGAAATAGGGTTTCAGGCCCCGCAGGATCTTCACCGCGTCATCGACCGAAGGTTCGTTCACGTCGATCTTCTGGAACCGGCGGCTCAGCGCGCGGTCCTTTTCGAAGTGCTGGCGGAACTCCTTGTAGGTGGTGGAACCCATGGTGCGCAGCTTGCCCCCCTGAAGCGCGGGCTTCAGCAGGTTGGAGGCATCCATCGCACCGCCCGAGGTCGCGCCCGCACCGATCACGGTGTGAATCTCGTCGATGAAAAGGACGGCGTCCTTATGCGCCTCAAGTTCCGAAACCACGGCTTTCAACCGTTCCTCGAAATCGCCGCGATACCGGGTTCCGGCCAGCAACGCGCCCATGTCGAGCGAATAGATGGTGGTCTTGGAGAGCACTTCCGGCGTCTCGCCCGCCACGATCTTGCGCGCGAGCCCTTCGGCGATGGCGGTCTTGCCCACACCGGGGTCACCCACCAGAAGCGGGTTGTTCTTGCGGCGGCGGCACAGCACCTGAATGCAACGCTCCACTTCGGCCTCGCGGCCAATCAGCGGGTCAATGTCGCCCTCACGCGACTTGGCGTTGAGGTCCACGCAATACTTGGCGAGTGCGGATTCCTTCTTGTCGCCCTCGGTCACGCCCTGGGGTTCTTCCTCATGCTCCGGCGCGCCGGCCACCGGGCGCTGCTCGCCATAGGCGGGGTCCTTGGCCACGCCATGCGCGATGTAGTTGACCGCGTCGTAGCGGGTCATGTCCTGCTCCTGCAGGAAATAGGCGGCGTTTGATTCACGTTCCGCAAAGATGGCGACAAGCACATTCGCGCCCGTCACCTCGGTCCGGCCGGACGACTGGACATGGATTGCGGCACGCTGGATCACGCGCTGGAAGGCGGCTGTCGGCACGGCTTCGGAACCGTCGACATCGGTGACAAGGTTGCTCAGGTCCTCGTCCACGAATTCGACCAGCGTGTCGCGCAGTTCGGAAACATCGACCGAACATGCCTTCATCACCTGGACGGCATCGGGTTCGTCGATCAGGGCCAGCAAAAGGTGTTCCAGAGTCGCGAATTCGTGGCGGCGGGCATTGGCCAGGGCCAGCGCTGCATGAATTGCTTGCTCAAGCGTATTCGAGAATGAAGGCACGAGGTGCTCCTTTTCGATCGGGGTCGGCAGGGGGCTGTGGAATAACAGGGCCCCGGTCCGACCATGGCCTCATAGTATTAGAGTTTGGTTGATCATGGCCCGGCTTCAAGCATTTTCTTGAAAATTCTCTTCACAAAGACCGTGATAGCGTTGTTTTGGCGTCAGATGCGGCAGGTTTGCTGACGGATCGGAGCGGTCCAGGGCATTGCACATGCAACGCAGCGGCGCGCCCGATCAGAAATTGTCCTTGCGCTTGCGAATTTCGGCAAAGACGTCGCTGTCCGAAGCGTCTGGCATCCCCAGGTTCGCGCGAATGCCGGGGTCGGCGGGGCGCAGGAAGGGATTGGTTTGGAGTTCGGTTGAGAGTTGCGATGGTACCGTTGGCTGACCCTTGGCACGGGCGTCCTCAACGGCCTTGGCCCTTGATATAAGAGCGTCATTCTGCGGATCAACAGTCAGCGCAAATTTTGCGTTGGATGCGGTGTATTCATGCCCTGAACAGATGGTCGTATCGCCGGGCAATTTCATCAGTTTCTGCATGGAATCCCACATTTGCGCGGGCGTTCCTTCAAACAGGCGGCCACAGCCAAGCGCCATCAGGCTGTCGGCGGTAAAGGCGGCGCTGGCACCCGGCACATAAAAGGCAATATGGCCGACCGTGTGGCCCGATACATCCAGGATATGCGCGGTGAGGCTGCCCAGCTTGACGGTATCGCCTTCCTTTACCGGGACATTGAGCTCCGGCATCCGGTGGGCGTCTGCCGCCGCACCCACGACAGAGGCGTGGTGATCCGCCAGCAGGTCGGCCAGCCCATCGACGTGGTCCCAGTGATGATGCGTCAGCCACACCTGCGACAGGGTCCAGCCATGATCCTCAAGCGCCGCCTTGATCGGGCCCGCTTCGGGCACGTCGATGCAGGCAGTCTCGCCGGTGGCTTCGTCATGCAGCAGGTATGCATAGTTGTCGGACAGGCAGGGAATTGTAATCAGATCAAAGGGCATGGTGTATTCCTCTCTCCTGTTGGTAAGGTCAGGGCCAGAGTGACATTCACGACGATGGGCTGCAATGCATCTTGATGTTCAGGACCTGCGTAATTTCTACTACCGCAGCACGTTGGGGCGTGCGGCGCAGAAATCCCTGCGCACCCGGATGCTGGGGCTGTGGCCGGAGGCCAAGGGCCAGACCGTGGTGGGCTTCGGCTTTGCCGCGCCGCTGCTGCGCCCCTACCTGAGCGATGCGCGACGGGTGATGACGCTGATGCCAGGACCGCAGGGGGTGATGCCCTGGCCTGCGGGCATGCCGAATACCTCCGTATTGACCGAGGAAACGCTCTGGCCGATCGAGACCGGGCATGTGGACAAGCTGGTATTGCTGCACGGACTGGAAACGTCAGAGCGGCCCTCGGACTTGCTGGAGGAATGCTGGCGGGTGCTGGGGCCGGGGGGCAAGGCGCTGTTCATCGTGCCGAACCGCGCCGGGCTTTGGGCGCGGCGGGACCGGACGCCTTTCGGGTATGGGCGACCCTATTCACCGGGGCAGCTCGACGCGCAGTTGCGCAAGCATCAGTTTCTGCCTGAGCGCCAGGTCGGCGCGCTTTACCAGATCCCCTCGCAGCAACGTATCTGGATGAAATCTTCCGGCCTGTTCGAACGGATCGGTCGGCACGTGCCGACCATCTTTGCCGGGGGCGCATTCATGGTGGAGGCCACAAAGCTGGTCTATCCGCCCAAGGGCCGGACGCAGAGGAACCGCAAGCGCATCAGCGTGCTGGACGGGCTCACCGAGCCCGCCGTGAGCAGCGCCCGGACCTAGGGGTCTGAAAAACCTGGGCTGCCGCTGGTGCGGCCCCAACATCACGGCATCCCTGTCAACACCTCACCCTGCAGCCCGAACCCGCTACGCCGCGCCTGCGCGGTTGATGTCGAAGTCGAAGTTTTCGTTCGCATAGATCGTTTCGTTTGACCCAATGGGCGCTGTAGTCAATTGCAGCACCTGTGTGTCACCCACGAAGATCGAAAACTCTTGCAATGGTTCTCCCAGGGGGCTCTCGTAACTGTATGTTACGACGTTAATGTCCCCTTCGATCGCTGGATCGATGTTCAGCAGAATACTGGACCCACCTGCCGGTTTTAAAATTGTTGCGAAACCGTTGGTCACTTCATCCTCGGCGATGTTCACGACGAACGTACCATCGCTGAGGTCAGGGGTATCAATGGCTGTCTGGCCTGCACGAATGGTAAAACTGTCCGACCCGGTGCCACCCCGGAACAACACATCCGGTCCAGACCCTTCCTGCGCTACGAACACATCGTCACCAGAGCCACCATCAGCCAAAATGTCGTCGCCACCAATCAATACTGTGTCGTCACCGGTTCCGCCCGACACCTCTGCCGTGTCGTGATCGACGCTGAGCACATCATCGCCAGCGCCACCCAGATAAAGCGCATTGCCACCGGCCGGACCGGCTTCGATGGTGTCATTGCCATCACCGCCGCTCACGGTGCTGTTTTGGGCGCCATCGACCTGGTACAGATCGTCGCCATCGCCGAGTTGCGTAAACGCGCCGCCGCCATCCCCGGTCACTGTGTCATTGCCACCGCCAAGCGTGTTGTAGGTGCCGCTCACGACACTCACGCCGCTGTCATCGGTGCCAGTTGCATCGTCAAACCCCGGGTTCAGCACTTCTCCGTTTGGGTCGACAAAGGTCAGATTGTCCATCGTCAGACCTGCGACACCTTCCAGTCTTATGGAAACGTCGCTGGCTTCATCGGATCGTTCAGCGGTGATGGAAAGGATCAGGTCGGTATAGCTGCCGTCATCCGCCTCGGCGAAGGTGACGTCGTTCAATTGCAGATGGGACGAATGCGCCAATTGCCCGCCCAGCAGGTCCAGTTCCAGCCTGTCCTGCGCGGGGTCGAAATCCTCGATCCGGGCAATCAGCCCGATATCGGTATCAGCCGAGTTGTAGCTGAACGCAAAGGTATCATTGCCCGCGCCGCCGCTGAAACTGCGCAGGGCGCCTTCCTCCGGATCGGTATATTCAGTGACTGCGATCCCAATGGTGTCGTCACCATCGCCGCCATTTACCGTGACTGGCCCGCTACCGGAAAGACCGGAAGCTGCTCGGATGAAATCGTTGCCTTCGCCCCCGTCCGCATGGGCACCCGAATAGTAGATCAGCTCGTCGTCCCCGGCACCGCCATTGAGGGTGCCGCTGCCGGACAGCCTGTCGTCTCCGATACCACCGTTGGCCGTGGATGAACCGAAACTTGCGATGGTGTCATTCCCCGCGTCGCCATTCAGGACGTTCCCATCGTACCGGCCGTCCGTGATCAGTTCATCGTCGCCTGCACCGCCGTTTACGGTCGCATTGTCAACGTGGACCTCAATCTGGTCATCGTCAGCAGTCCCGTTGAAGACACTGCCCTCAGTGGGTTCACCTGGCGTTTCGGGCGGTTCCACCGGATCGGGCGTGTCCACCGTGTCGTCGTCATTGTTCAAAGCCATCAGCAAAAGGCCAACACCGAGCAGCGGCAGAAGTGTGAGACCAAGCATGGGAATCCCCTAAAACAAAACAGGAGAGAGCATGGCAACCGATAAGCGACCCTCTGTCAAATGCCTGGCTAAAAACCGGGCAAGTCGTTGCCTCCGATGAAACAATTGCTGCTGATCAGCGCGGACTATCGCGAACCCGGCGCATCATGGGGCCGCAGCGCCGGGCCGCACCCCGGAGGCCGCAAGGAGATTCGCCGCCCCGCCTATGGTTTGAACAAACGACCAGGGCGCGACCCGCAAAAAAACGCAGAGTGCTATCCGTGTCCTAAATAAAGGGATATGCAGGTCATAAAGCCGCACTATACTGTGTTGCGGGCAGGGAAGTGCTCTGCTACATGGCACCTGATTTAGACGTCTTGAGCCTATTCAAGCCGCGCCAACGAACCGGTGACGCGACTTCTTTCGCATATCCGGACAGATTTTTGAGAGGATGGACGTGTCCGAAACAGCTTCGATTTCCACCGGTATCGCACAGCGCTACGCCTCGGCGGTCTATGATCTGGCCAAGGATGGCAAAAAGGTCAAAGGCATCGAAGCCGACCTGGACGCGTTGAGCGACGCGCTGAATGACAGCGAAGATTTCCGCAACCTGATCCATTCGCCGGTCTATACCCGTGACCAGCAGGGCGCTGCGATTTCCGCAATTGCCAAGAAGATGAAACTGTCCCCGATCATGACCAACACGCTGTCGCTGATGGCGACAAAGCGGCGTTTGTTCGTCCTGCCCCAGCTGGTCAAGACGCTGCGCGCCCAGATCGCCGAGGACAAGGGTGAAGTCACTGTCGAGGTGACCTCCGCCAAGGCGCTGACAAAGACGCAATCTGACAAGCTGGCAAAATCGCTGACCGCGAACACCGGCAAAGCCGTAACACTTCAATCGACCGTTGATGAGAGCCTCATCGGCGGTCTTATCGTCAAAGTGGGCTCCAAGATGATCGACACGTCGATCCGCTCTAAGCTCAATTCCCTCCAGAACGTAATGAAAGAGGTCGGATAAATGGGTATCCAAGCCGCAGAGATTTCTGCAATCCTGAAGGACCAGATCAAGAATTTCGGCCAAGAGGCCGAGGTTGCCGAAGTCGGTCGTGTGCTGTCCGTCGGTGACGGCATCGCGCGCGTCTACGGGCTGGACAATGTTCAGGCCGGTGAGATGGTTGAATTCCCCGGCGGCATTCAGGGCATGGCCCTGAACCTTGAATCCGACAACGTCGGCGTCGTGATCTTCGGTTCCGACCGGGACATCAAGGAAGGCGACACCGTCAAGCGGACCAACTCCATCGTGGACGTGCCGATTGGCAACGAACTGCTGGGTCGGGTTGTGGACGGTCTGGGTAACCCGATCGACGGCAAGGGTCCGATCAACGCCAAGCAGCGCGGCGTTGCCGATGTGAAGGCGCCGGGCATCATCCCGCGTAAATCGGTGCATGAACCGATGGCAACCGGCCTCAAGGCCGTTGACTCCATGATCCCGATTGGCCGTGGCCAGCGTGAATTGATCATCGGTGACCGTCAGACCGGCAAGACCGCCGTCGCGCTTGACGCGATGCTGAACCAGCAGCAGGTCAACGACGCCGCAGAGGGCGACGAAAGCAAGAAGATGTACTGCGTCTACGTTGCGATTGGTCAAAAGCGGTCCACCGTGGCCCAGCTGGTCAAAAAGCTCGAAGACACCGGCGCGATGGCCTATTCCATCGTTGTTGCCGCAACCGCGTCCGAGCCCGCGCCGATGCAGTTCCTGGCACCCTATGCCGCGACCGCGATGGCGGAATTCTTCCGCGACAACGGCCGTCACGCCCTGATCGTCTATGATGACCTGTCCAAACAGGCCGTGTCCTACCGCCAGATGTCCTTGCTGCTGCGCCGCCCGCCGGGCCGTGAAGCCTATCCGGGCGACGTTTTCTACCTGCACTCCCGTCTGCTGGAGCGTTCGGCCAAGCTGGGCGACGATGCCGGCAACGGCTCGCTGACGGCGCTGCCGATCATCGAAACCCAGGGCGGCGACGTGTCGGCCTTTATTCCGACCAACGTGATCTCGATCACCGACGGCCAGATCTTCCTGGAAACCGAATTGTTCTACCAGGGCATCCGCCCCGCCGTGAACACCGGTCTATCGGTGTCCCGCGTTGGGTCCTCGGCCCAGACCAAGGCGATGTCCTCGGTTGCAGGTCCGGTGAAACTGTCGCTGGCTCAGTACCGCGAAATGGCTGCCTTTGCGCAGTTCGGTTCCGACCTCGATGCCGCCACCCAGCGCCTGCTGAACCGCGGTGCGCGTCTGACCGAGCTGATGAAGCAGCCGCAGTATTCGCCGCTGTCGAACGCGGAAATCGTCTGCGTCATCTACGCCGGTACACATGGCTACCTCGACAAGCTGGAAGTCACCGAAGTTGGTCGCTGGGAACAGGGGCTCCTGTCGCACCTGCGTTCCAAGAACGCCGATCTGCTCAAGGACATCACCAACAATGACCGCAAGGTGAAAGACGAGCTGGAAGACAAGATCAAAGCTGCGCTCGACGCTTACGCCGCAGACTTCGCTTAAGGAGAGATAAGCCAATGGCAAATCTCAAGGACCTTAAAAACAGGATCTCGTCGGTCAAATCGACCCGCAAGATCACCAAGGCCATGCAAATGGTTGCCGCGGCGAAACTTCGCCGCGCGCAGGAGGCTGCCGAAATGTCACGCCCCTATGCCGAACGGTTCAATGCCGTGATGGCGGGGCTGGCGGCTTCGGTCGGCGACAGCGACAGCGCTCCCAAGCTGCTGACAGGCACCGGGTCGGACAAGGTGAACCTGCTGATCGTCATGACGTCAGAGCGGGGGCTGTGCGGCGGTTTCAACACGAACATCGTGAAGAAGGCCAAGGTACACGCGCAAAAGCTGCTCGGCGCCGGCAAAGAGGTGAAAATCCTCACCGTCGGTAAAAAGGGCCGTGACCAGCTGCGCCGCGATTTTGGCAAACACCTGGTCGGCCATGTCGATCTGTCAGAGGTGAAGCGCCTGAGCTACGCCGATGCACAGGGCATTGCCAAGGATGTTCTGAACCGGTTCGACGCGGGCGAATTCGATGTCGCCACGTTGTTCTTTGCGGAATTCGTGAACGTGGTCAGCCAGGTCCCGCAGGCCAGGCAGATCATCCCGGCGACCTTCGAAGAAGGCGAGGCCGACAGCGCCAGCACCCTGTTCGATTACGAGCCGAGCGAAGAGGCCATTCTGGCCGATCTTCTGCCGCGCGGTGTCGCCACGGCGATCTTCTCGGGTCTGCTGGAGAATGCGGCCTCTGAACAGGGCGCGCGCATGTCCGCCATGGACAACGCCACACGCAACGCGGGCGAGATGATCGAAGACCTGACAATCGAATACAACCGTTCCCGTCAGGCCGTCATCACGAACGAGCTGATCGAAATCATTTCCGGCGCGGAAGCGCTGTAAGCAATATCGGAGAAACGACATGGCACAAGCAGTCGGCAAAATTACTCAGGTCATCGGCGCCGTCGTTGACGTGCAGTTCGAAGACAACCTGCCCGAGATCCTGAACGCCCTTCACACCGAAAACCAGGGCAAGACGCTGGTTCTCGAAGTGGCGCAACACCTGGGCGAAAACACCGTGCGGACCATCGCGATGGACGCCACCGAAGGCCTCGTGCGCGGCGGCAAGGTCACCGACACCGGCGCCCCCATCCAGGTGCCCGTCGGCAAGGCCACACTGGGCCGCATCCTGAACGTGACCGGCGCGCCGGTTGACGAGAAGGGCCCGGTCGAAACCGACGAGACCCGCGCCATCCACGGCGAAGCGCCCTCGTTTGACGCGCAGTCCACCGAAACCGAAATCCTGACCACAGGCATCAAGGTGATCGACCTGCTGGCCCCCTACACCAAGGGTGGTAAAATCGGTCTGTTCGGCGGTGCCGGCGTGGGCAAGACGGTTCTGATCATGGAACTGATCAACAACATCGCCAAGGTGCACTCGGGCCTGTCCGTTTTCGCGGGCGTGGGCGAACGTACCCGTGAGGGCAACGACCTGTACCACGAGATGATCGAATCCGGCGTTATCGTCCCTGACAACCTGCAGGAATCCAAGATTGCGCTGGTCTACGGTCAGATGAACGAGCCTCCCGGTGCGCGTATGCGTGTTGCCCTGTCCGGCCTGACCCTGGCCGAGCAGTTCCGCGACGAATCCGGTTCCGACGTTCTGTTCTTCGTCGACAACATCTTCCGCTTCACGCAGGCGGGCTCCGAGGTTTCGGCTCTGCTCGGCCGTATTCCTTCGGCGGTGGGTTACCAGCCGACGCTGGCGACCGACATGGGCCAGATGCAGGAACGCATCTCTTCGACCAAGAACGGTTCGATCACCTCCGTTCAGGCCGTTTACGTGCCTGCGGATGACTTGACCGATCCCGCGCCAGCGACATCCTTTGCGCACCTTGACGCGACAACCGTTCTGGACCGTGCAATCTCTGAAAAGGGTATCTATCCGGCTGTGGACCCGCTGGGTTCCACCTCGCGCCTGCTGGATCCGCAGATCATCGGTCAGGAACACTACAAGGTTGCGACCGACGTGCAGCAGATCCTGCAGCGCTACAAGTCGCTTCAGGACATCATCGCGATCCTCGGGATGGACGAACTGTCCGAAGACGACAAGATGACCGTTGCCCGCGCCCGTAAACTCGAACGTTTCCTGAGCCAGCCTTTCGACGTGGCCAAGGTCTTTACCGGGTCCGACGGTGTGCAGGTGCCGCTGGAAGACACCATTGCGTCCTTCAAGGCGGTTGTGGCCGGTGAATATGACCACCTGCCGGAAGGTGCGTTCTACATGGTAGGCGGCATTGAAGAAGTGAAGGCGAAAGCCGAAAAACTGGCTGCTGAAGCAGCCTGAGGGAGCCTGACTGATGGCAGACACAATGCAATTCGATCTGGTGTCGCCCGAGCGGCGGCTGGCCTCCTTGCAGGTCACCTCCGTGCAAATCCCCGGTGCCGATGGCGACATGACAGCGATGGAGGGGCATGCCCCCACCATCACCACCCTGCGCCCCGGCGTGTTGTCGGTCGAAGGGCCGGAAGGCACGGCGGAATACGTTGTAACCGGCGGTTTCGCCGAGATCAGCAGCCGTGGTGTATCGGTTCTGGCCGAGCGTGCCGTGCCCAAGGGTGACATGACCCAGGAACATCTCGATGAGATGATCGAAGAGGCCACTCATGTCTATTCCAGGGCAAAGGAAGCCTTCGAGAACGAGCCGGGACCGGTTGACGACGCGGCCAAGCTGCTCGCCGACATGGTGGCGGTTGGCGGCGAGATTGGCCTGTCTTCAAAGCAACCAAATCTTTGAAGTCATCGACATTCCAAGGAAAAGCCCTGCAATAGCGGGGCTTTTTTGTTCCGGATGCAGGGCAACGGCAGACGGTGGGAGCAGGGTTTCCGGCCCTGGGTCGCAAAGCGGCCCGCTTTGAGCGCCATGTTGGCCACACAGAATACCCGAAGCCGGAAATCGACGTGATAACAACCCGATACCTGGGGTTGAAGGCGCATAATCCGGCTTTGATCGACGCCACTTTCAGGCCATAATATACCCATGAAAAGATTAAGAAGTCATACGACCGGTGTGGACAGCGGCGATGTCATCCTGTTTTCGGATTACGAAGACGGGGGGGCGATGTGGACCGGGCGCGGCCAGCGCGAGCGCAGGCGGCATATTCGATTTTCCGAAACCTATCTGGAGCCGCCCACGGTCCAGCTTTCCCCGTCGTTGTGGGATCTAGACGCGACAACAGTCATGCGCGCGGACATCAGCGCGGAATCCGTCACGAAATCCGGTTTCGACATGGTTTTCAGAACCTGGGGCGACACGCGGGTCGCGCGGATGCGCATTTCCTGGATTGCCATCGGCCATCTGAGCGACGAAGGCGACTGGGACGTCGAATAGCGTTCCGGTGACAGCCTGTCTCTGCGCCCGGGGCTCGGGTCAGAAGGCCCTCAGATGCTCAAACCCGAAGTTGTTGCGGGTGTGCCGGTCAGCGGGCGGCATATTCCGCCGCGTACATTCCGTCATAGATCGGGCCCAGCGTATTGGCCTCGAACAGCGATGACACAGAGGTCCCGTTCCAGATGTTCAGGATCGCCTGGGCAAAGATCGGCGCCGTTGGCACGATGCGGATATTTGCGGCTTTCTTGATCTCTTCCGTGGGCTGGATGCTGTCGGTGATCACCAGCGACTTCATCACCGACTTGGTGACGCGGTCCACCGCCGGGCCGGACATGACACCGTGGCTGATGTAGGAATGCACTTCCTTCGCCCCGTTCTCAAGCAGCACTTCGGCGGCCTTGCAAAGGGTGCCGGCGGTGTCGCAGATGTCATCGACGATCAGGCAGATCTTGTCGGTCACATTGCCGATCACGGTCATCTCGGCGACTTCCCCGGCTTTCTCGCGGCGCTTGTCCACGATGGCCAGCGGGGCGTTGAGGCGTTTGGCCAATTCGCGCGCCCGCGCCACGCCACCCACATCAGGGCTGACGATCATCAACTCGTCCATGCGGTCCTTGAAGGCATTCGCGATGTCCAGCGCAAAGACCGGAGAGGCATAAAGGTTGTCCACCGGGATATCAAAGAACCCCTGGATCTGTGCCGCGTGCAGATCCATGGTCAGAACCCGCTCGATCCCGGTGCCGACCAGCATGTTTGCCACCATCTTGGCAGTGATGGGCGTGCGCGCCTTGGTCCGCCGGTCCTGCCGGGCGTAACCGAAATAGGGCAGCACCGCGGTGACCCGTGCAGCCGAGGATCGGCGCAGGGCATCGGCCATGATCAGCAGTTCCATCAGGTTGTCATTGGCCGGGTTCGACGTGGGCTGGATGATGAACATATCCTCGCCGCGCACGTTCTCGAACACCTCCACGAAAATCTCGCCGTCGTTGAACCGCTCCACCCGTGCATCGACAAGCCCCACGTTGACACCCCGGTGCAGCGACATCCGCCGTGCGATCGCCTTGGCCAGCGGCATGTTGGCATTGCCTGAAATAAGCTTGGGCTCGGAAGTGCGGGGCATGGGAGGGTCTCCGTGGCAGCGGGAATATGACAGATTCGTGTCGTTGAACCTCGCTTAGCACGCAGCTACGGTGCCACCAAGCTATCAGCCCCTCAAGGAACGCCAAATGTCCCAGATCGACTACTTTTTCGCGACACTGTCCCCCTATTGCTACCTTGCCGGCACCCGGCTCGAAGAGGTGGCCCGGAAACATGGCGCAACGATCAACTACAAGCCCTTCGACATCGTCAGCGCCTTTGCCCGGACCGGGGGCACAGCCCCCAAGGACCGGCACATCAGCCGCATCGAATACCGGGCGCAGGAACTGGTCCGGCAGGCAAAGAAGCTGGGCATGCCCTTTAATCTGCAGCCTGCACATTGGCCCACAAACGGGGCGCCCGCGGCCTATGCGTTCATCGCGGCGCAGAATGCCGGCGGCGGCGATCTGGGCAAGCTGGCGCATGTGATCACCCGCGCGGTCTGGGCCGAGGAAAAGGACATCGCCGAGGATGACGTGATCCGCGTCTGCCTGACCGAGGCGGGGTTCGACCCCAAACTGGCGGACAGCGGTCTGCTGGAAGGGGCAGAGACCTATGCCCGCAACCTGGAGGAAGCGGTGGAGCGCGGCGTCTTTGGCGCACCGTTCTATTTCGTGGGCGATCAGCGGTTCTGGGGGCAGGACCGGATTGCCGACATCGACCTGCATCTTGCAGGCGATCTGTGACCCCACAACCCGGCTTCCACGCCCATGTGCGGACCCTGGGCCAGGGTCCGCGCCGGGTGCTGGGGCTGCATTGCACGCTGGCATTTGGCGGCGCATGGGCGGGGATGGTCGATGCCCTTGACGGAGAGGTCACATTTGTCGCGCCCGATATGCCCAGCCATGGCAAGAGCGATGACTGGGATGGGGTCAGCCACCTGAGCGATACGGCGGTGGCTTCCTCGGTTGCCGCGATGGATGACACACCGATGGATGTGATCGGCCATTCCTTCGGCGCGATGACCGCGCTGCGCATCGCGGTGTCCTATCCCGAAAGGGTGCGCAGCCTGACGGTGATCGAACCGGTCTTTTTCGCCATCGCACGGCAGGATGCGCCTGACACCGTTGCCGCCTATGAAAGCCATTCACTGCCCTTTACAAAGGCGATGAACAGCGGAGATGCGGAGGCCGGCGCGCGGGTCTTCAACAGGATGTGGAGCGATCAGGCCCCGGCCTGGGACAGCCTGCCGGAGCGGACCCGTGCCGCTATGACGCGTGGCGTTCATGTGGTGCCGGGCAGCCGCGATGTGCTTTACGACGACGACCGCGGGTTACTGCAACCGGGCGGTCTGGATGAAGCGCGTATGCCGACCCTCGTGCTGCGCGGAGAGCAGGCCCATCCCGCGATCATCGCGACCAATGACGGTCTGGCCGCCCGGATGCGCAATGCGCGGCAGGCTGTTGTGCCGGGCGCGGGACATATGGCCCCGATCAGCCACCCCGGGGAGACAGCGGCGATCTGGAAGGAATTCCTGGATACGGTCTGAGCCTGACGGTGCTTGCCTAGAAATGGCTGAGGAAGGCATCAATCTGGTCGCGGGGCAGGGACCAGTCGCAGACAAGGCGCGCAGCGACCATTTCGTCATCCGCCCCTTCAAGGCTGCCGCCCCAGAGGTGATAGCGCGCCCCGGCCTCGTGCAGCTTGCGATGCACCGCACGCGGCCAGCTGGCAAAGATCATGTTGGCCTGAGGTTCATGCAGGAAGGTCGCACCCGCCTTGCGCAGGCCATCGGCCAGATATGCCGCATTGTCATTGGCCTGCCGCGCCATGCGCAGCCAGAGGTCATCCGCGAGATAGCCCGCCATCTGTGACGAAAGATAGCGGTGCTTGGAAAACAGATGCGCCCCGCGTTTGCGGCGCAATTCGAACTCCCAGGCTTTTTCCGGATCAAAGAAGATCACCGCCTCCACACCCATGCAGCCGTTCTTGGTGCCGCCAAAGCTGACCACGTCGACACCGGACTTCCAGGTCATTTCCGCCGGGGAACAATTGAGCGACACCAGCGCATTGGCAAAGCGCGCACCATCCAGGTGCACGGGCAGGTTGTGCGCCTTGGCCACTGCCGTCAGCGCCTGCAGTTCGGCAATGCTGTGGACCGATCCCCGTTCCGTGACCTGCGTGATGGAGACCGGCCCAGGCTGGGCGCCATGAACGTTGCCGGGCTTCTGGCCGGAGATCGCGGCCTCCAGACCTTCGGGCGACATCTTGCTCTGCGTTTCCACCAGGGTCAGCTTGGCCGAGCCGGTGTAGAATTCGGGCGCGTTACATTCGTCCTGATGGATGTGCGACACGCTGGAGCAGAAGATCGTTTGCCAGGGCTGCGTATAACACGCCAGCGCCAGCACATTTGCCGCCGTTCCCGTGGCCACCAGATAGACCGCGGCCTCCGGCGCTTCGAAGATGTCGCGCAGCCGGTCGCGCACCTCGTCCATGATGGTGTCCTTGCCGTAGGGCATCTGGTACCCGGCATTGTCCGCCACGATCCGCTCCATGATCGCGGGATGCACGGGACCGGCATTGTCAGAGCTGAAAAACACGGTGCTACTCCTCTATGATGTGGTCTTCCCATTCTTCGAAGGGGACATCAAATTCCGAAACAGTGCGGCCCTGTACCGACACGCCGGCGTCGTGCACGGATTGCGCGGTGCCGGTGATCAGCGGGTGCCAGTCGGGCAGGGGCTTGCCCTGCCACAGCAGCCGATAGGCGCAGGTCTGCGGCATCCAGTATGCGTGGGTGTCCAGGTTGTCGGGGCGCAACACGATGCAATCGGGGACAAATTCGTGCCGGTTCTCGTAATGGGCGCAGCGGCAGGTGGCATCGTCGAGCAGGCGGCAGGCGACACGGGTCAGGGCGACTTCCTCGGTGTCCTCGTCCTCAAGCTTGTTCAGGCAGCATTTGCCGCAGCCGTCGCAGAGCGCCTCCCATTCACGGGGCGTCATTTTCGTCAGCGGCGTTGTCTCCCAGAACCGGGGACGCAGGCCGTTGCGGAGGATGGGATCGCTCACAGCGCCGCCAGAATGCGCCGTGCCTCGGCGCTGTCTGCATCCATCTGGGTGATCAGCGCATCAAGGCTGTCGAATTTCTCTTCACCGCGCAGGTAATCGACCAGCGCAATCGACAGGGGCGTGTCATAGAGATCGCCCTTGAAATCAAAGAGGAATGTTTCAAGGTTCGCCTTGTTCTGCCCGAACATGGGCCGGACGCCAAGGCTTGCCACGCCGTGATAGGATCCGGCGTGCGCCCCTTCCAGCACATCGACCAGAACGGCATAGACCCCGAAAGCAGGCGGGTGCAGCCCGTCAATGGACATGTTGGCCGTCGGATATCCCAGCTCACGGCCACGCTGTTCACCGCCGATCACGGGGCCCTCGATGCGGTGCCAATGGCCCAGCATTGCGGCGGCGACACGCGGTTCGCCGTCCGTCAGCGCCTGTCGGATCGCGGTGGACGACACGGTCTTGTCGTCGTTTTCCATAAGGGGTGCGATGGTCACGCCAAATCCCATGTCGCGGCCGAACCGTTCCAGGTCCTGCGCAGTGCCGGCACGGTTCTTGCCAAAGCAGAAATCCGCGCCAACCACCACATGCTTCAGCCCCAGCCCGTCACGCAACACATCGGCGGCAAAGGCTTCGGGGTTGAGCGCGGCAAGGTTCTTGTTGAAGGCCAGCTCATAGAGCTTCTTGACGCCCAGCTTCTCCAGCCGGTGGGCGCGGGCGACGCGGCCCATCAGCCGGAAGGGGGGGGCATCGGGGGCAAAGAACTCTCTCGGGTGGGGTTCGAATGTGACAATCCCCAAAGGGGCATCCGGTGCCGCCGCGCGGGCCAGCTCGATCACGGACAGGTGGCCGCGATGGACCCCGTCGAAATTTCCGATGGCGGCGGTTGCGCCCCGGTCGGCGGCTTCTACGAACTGATAATCGCGCAAGATCTGCATGGCTCTTGCCTAGCCGCCCCTCAGGGGGAGGGCAAGACACGCCAATTCCAATCTTCCAAAAAGTCCAGGCTGGGGTGCCGGTGCCTCAGTCGAACTTGCGCGAGGGGGCCAGTACCGTGGCTTCGCCAATCAGGACCTTCTTGCCCTCGACCGAACAATGGCAGTCCATCCGGACGATCCGTTTGGACATGTCGATATCGGTCACCTTCACCTCGGCATAGACCTCGTCGCCCGGGCGCACCGGGCGCAGGAACTTCAGCGACTGGCCAAGATAGACGGTGCCATGCCCCGGCAATTGTTCCCCGATCACGGCAGAGATCAGACCCGCCGTCAGCATCCCGTGGGCGATGCGGCCCTGAAAGATGGTGTCCTGCGCGTAATCGTCATCCAGATGCACCGGGTTGCGGTCGGTCGAGACGGTCGCGAACATCTCGATATCCGCATCGGTCACTTCCTTGCGGATATAGCGGAACATGCCGATTTCAATGTCTTCTATGACAATGGTTCCGCGCGGAAAGTTGTCCAACATACCGTCCCCCTAGGTAATAAAATGCCGCAAAGAGCGAACTTCTGGCAACTTAATTACTTCGCAGGCGCAGAAACGCAAGTCTTTTTCTACCGCAGGAACCCGATTGCATAGGTCGGATCGTAGACATCCCTTGCCAGGAAGGCCTTGAGCGCTTCCGGATTCGGCTGCCTGCCGGTCTGGGTCTCACTCGCGGCCAGACCGCCGGTGATAAAGAGCGAATCGATGTTTTCGCCCTGTGCGCCCTTGATGTCGGTAAGGATACCGTCGCCGATGGCAAGAATCCGGTCGTCGGGGACCTCGGTGCCGAGGGCGGTCAGGCGGCGCCGCGCCAGGTCATAGATCGGCGGATGCGGTTTGCCGAAATAAAGGCTCTCGCCCCCCATTTCGGTGTAGAGCTGCGCCAGCGCCCCGGCGCACCATTCGCGTTCCTCGCCCCGGTCCACGACAATGTCGGGATTGGCGCAGAGCAGTTTCAGGCCGCGGGCAATCGCCGCTTCAAATTCCGGACGCATGACCTCGGGGTCGGCAAAAGGATCCTTGGGGCCGGTACAGACAATCCCTTCGGCCGCGTCCAGGGGCACCTGTGTGACCTCAATCGGGTTTTTCTGGATGCTGAGCGGTTCAAAGAACTTCTCCTCGCCGGGCTGGCCGATGAACCAGACCTTTTGACCCACGGTGCCGCGAAACATCGCGGCGCGTGCGGAATCGCCGGAGGTGGCGATGGAATCCCAGGCGTCTTGCGGTACGCCGAAATGCACCAGCTGCTTTTCGACCCCGGCACGGGGACGGGGCGAATTGGTCACCAGGATGACCTTGCCGCCCGATGCACGATAGGCCTGAAGCGCTGCAACAGCTTCGGGAAAGGCCGTCACACCGTTGTGCACGCAGCCCCAGAGATCGACAAACAACGCATCATATTGCGCAGAAACCTGGGAAAGGCTGGTGATGATACGGTTCATGGGATTCTCCTTGGCGATTGCCGCAGCCATAGGCGATTCCCGGTGAATAGGAAACCGTGTGACGCAGGGGCCGGGCGTGGCGTGCCGGCCCCCGCCGTTACAATCAGACCTTGAGGTTCGGGATGATCTGCTTCTTGCGGCTCATGATGCCGGGCAGAACCACCGTATCGCCGGAGACGGAGGCACCAAAACTTTTCTCGGCAACGGTCTTGCTCAGCTCGTTCGGGATCAGCATGGTCGCTTCCTCGTTCAGGATGTCCACGACGAACAGCAGCACCTGGTCGGCACCGTCCTCTGTCGCGACGCCCGGCATCGCGGCCATCAGCGCATCCTTGCGGTCCAGGACGCTCTTTGGCGAGGTGGTTTCAAGAACAGAGACGCGGAACTGCTTGCCGCCAACTTCGTATTCCTTGCTGTCCATCCGCAGCAATTCTGCTTCGGAGAAAGAGGATACGTCCGACTTGGCCGCGAACATACTGGCGGCATATTCGGCAATGTCGATGCCCAGATCCTTGGCCAGCGCCTTGGCGATGGCCTCGTCTTCGGGGGTGGTGGTCGGGCTGCGGAATTCCAGCGTGTCGGACAGGATGCAGGTCAGCATCGCGCCTTTGATTTCGGTTGGCATCTGTGCCATGTCGTCACCGATGGCCTTGTACATGATGGTCGCGGTGCAGGCCAAAGGCTGGATGTTGATGTGGATCGGCCCCTTGGTTTCCAGCCCACCGACCAGCTTGTGATGGTCGATGATCGCCTTGATGTCCGCGTTGTTGATGTTGTCGGGCAACTCGGCGGGGTTGTTGGTGTCCACGATCACGACGGGCTGGTCGTCTTTGACGCCGTCGATGATCTGCGGTTTGTCCAGCTTCCAATGGTCCAGCATGAACAGCGCTTCGGTATTGGGCTCGCCCAGCAGGGCGGGGGCGGCGTCGACGCCGTGGACATGGTTCAGATACCACGCCCAGATGATGGGAGAGCCGGTGCTGTCGGTGTCGGGTGATTTGTGACCGAAAACGAGCGTTGTCATGCAATTTTTCCTGCGATTGAAGCGGTGGGTTCGCGCGCCTTATAGGGGGAGTGCCCTGCCTTGTCACCCCGTCATGCTGCGGCGCAGCATCACAGCCCCAGCTCGCTGCGCCGCTTCTTGCTCAGCCCGGCCACGACCATGTCGTATGAGGCTGCAATATGTTCGCGCAGGCTGTCATCCGACAGGCCCGGCTGGCCATATTGCTGGATCCATTTCAACCCGCGCGAGGCCATGTAGGGGGCAGGCCGCAGCCCCGGGCTGTCGGAGAGCACTTCGAATGCCAGTTCAGACACCTTGAAGGTCACGGTATCTCCGCTTTCGCCCAAGCCGATGATGGCGAACACCTTGCCGCCCACCTTGTAGACATCCGCATTGCCCCATTGCACCACATGGGTCGCCTGGGGCATCGCGGCGCAGAATCGATTCAGGTCATCACGGGTCATCAAGCGATCATAGCGGCTTGGAAGGGCGGGCGAAATAGGTCACTCTGGCGCCATGACGCAACCGCGAGAAACCGATCTTTACCCCCCGATCAAGGCTTATCTGGAGGATCAGGGCTATGTGGTGAAGGCCGAAGTCGGCGCGGCGGATGTGATGGCTGTGCGCGGTGCGGAACCGCCCCTGATCATCGAGCTGAAGCTGGGGTTTTCACTGGCGCTGTTTCACCAGTGCCTTGAACGGCTCAAGGTCAGCGATGACATCTATCTGGCGGTGGCGCGCCAGCCGGGCAAACGGTTTGCCAAGGCGATCAAGGCGAATACCGCGCTGGCGCGGCGACTGGGTCTGGGGCTGATCACCGTGCGGCTGTCCGACGGGCTGGTCGAGGTCCATTGCGATCCCGGCCCCTATGCCCCGCGCAAATCGGCCAGGCGGCAGGCGATGTTGCTGCGCGAATTCGCGCGGCGGCAGGGTGACCCCAATGATGGCGGGCAGACGCGGGCGGGATTGGTCACCGCCTACCGGCAGGACACGCTGAAACTTGCGGTCTACCTGTTCGAGGTCGGGGCCAGCCGGGGCGCGGATGTGGCCCGGGAAACCGGCGTCGCACGCGCGACCACGATGATGCGCGACAACCACTATGGCTGGTTCGAGAAGGTCGAGAAGGGGGTCTATGGCCTGACCCCGGCGGGCGCAGAGGCGGTTGCGGTCAGCGGAAGGGTCCTGGGGACCTGACGGTGCCGGAGTTTTTGAAAACTCCGGAGCGATCTTTTTGAAAAGATCGGTTTCGGGAAGGCGGGGCTGGATTTGGTGGTGCCGGAGTTTTTGAAAACTCCGAGCCGATCTTTTTGAAAAGATCGGGACCCTCCGCACCTCTGAACTCGGTTTGGAGACCGCAGAACATCCCTTGAACGCAAGGCCTGTATGCTTAGTTTCAGCGAAACCACCGCGCCACTCCCGGCACAATAAAATTTTCCACAAACCAATGGTTGACTCGGCTTCATCCGAACCCTAGCTATGCGCCGTTAGCACTCGACCATGTTGAGTGATAACGGCCCGGACAAACGGGCGACTGGGAGAAACTTTGAGCGTTAAGGAGCTACAAAGATGGCATTGAAACCGCTTCACGACCGCGTGCTGGTAAAGCGCACTGAAAGCGAAGAGAAAACTGCTGGCGGGCTGATCATCCCCGATAGCGCAAAAGAGAAACCCTCCGAAGGCGAAGTTGTTGCCGTGGGCGAAGGCGCCCGCAAGGACAGCGGTGAACTGATCACACCGGCCGTCAAGGCAGGCGACAAGATCCTGTTCGGCAAATGGTCCGGCACCGAAGTGACCGTCGACGGTCAGGAAATGCTGATGATGAAGGAAAGCGACATCATGGGGATCATCGAGTAAGCCATCCGGCCGCTCTGAACCCTGATCGCTGAACTGAACTGAACAAGAACTCTCAAGAGGAGAAAACAATATGGCTGCTAAGGACGTCAAATTCGCGACTGACGCACGTAACCGCATGCTCAAGGGTGTGAACATCCTTGCCGACGCGGTGAAAGTCACGCTGGGCCCGAAAGGCCGCAACGTGGTTCTGGACAAATCTTTCGGCGCACCGCGCATCACCAAGGACGGTGTTTCCGTGGCGAAAGAGATCGAGCTTGAGGACAAGTTCGAAAACATGGGCGCGCAAATGGTCAAGGAAGTGGCCCAGCGTACCAATGACGAAGCAGGCGACGGTACAACAACCGCCACCGTGCTGGCGCAGGCCATCGTCAAGGAAGGCATGAAATCGGTTGCCGCCGGCATGAACCCGATGGACCTGAAGCGCGGCATCGACATGGCGACCACCAAGGTTGTCGAAGCGATCCGTGCAGCGGCCCGTGACGTGACCGACAGCGACGAAGTTGCACAGGTCGGCACCATCTCCGCCAACGGCGAAGCTGAAATCGGCCGTCAGATCGCCGATGCGATGCAGAAAGTCGGCAACGAAGGCGTGATCACCGTCGAAGAGAACAAGGGTCTGGAAACAGAGACCGATGTCGTCGAAGGCATGCAGTTCGACCGCGGCTACCTGTCCCCCTATTTCGTCACCAACTCCGACAAGATGACCGTCGAGCTGGAAGATGCCATCATCCTGCTGCACGAGAAGAAACTGTCTTCGCTGCAGCCGATGGTTCCGCTGCTTGAGCAGGTGATCCAGTCGCAAAAGCCGCTGCTGATCATCTCTGAAGACGTGGAAGGCGAAGCGCTGGCGACCCTCGTGGTCAACAAGCTGCGCGGCGGTCTGAAAATCGCAGCGGTGAAGGCACCGGGCTTTGGCGATCGTCGCAAGGCGATGCTGCAGGACCTCGCGATCCTGACCGGCGGTCAGGTCATCTCCGAAGATCTGGGCATGAAGCTTGAATCCGTCACCATGGACATGCTGGGTTCGGCCAAGAAAGTCACCATCACCAAGGACGAAACCACAATCGTCGACGGCGCTGGCGAAAAGGCCGAGATCGAGGCACGCGTGGCTCAGATCCGCAACCAGATCGAAGAAACCACCAGCGACTACGACCGTGAGAAGCTGCAGGAACGTGTTGCCAAGCTGGCAGGCGGCGTTGCCGTCATCCGCGTCGGCGGCATGACCGAAGTCGAAGTGAAAGAGCGCAAGGACCGCGTCGATGACGCCCTGAACGCGACACGTGCGGCTGTGCAGGAAGGTATCGTCGTCGGCGGCGGTGTGGCCCTGGTTCAGGCAGCCAAATCGCTGGACGGCCTGACCGGTGCGAACAACGATCAGAACGTCGGTATCTCCATCGTGCGCAAGGCACTGGAAGCGCCGCTGCGTCAGATCGCTGAAAACGCCGGCGTGGACGGTTCGGTTGTTGCCGGCAAGATCCGCGAAAGCAGCGACCTGAAGTTCGGCTTCAACGCGCAGACCGAAGAATATGGCGACATGTTCAAGTTCGGCGTGATCGACCCGGCCAAGGTTGTGCGCACAGCACTGCAGGACGCGGCCTCCATCGCCGGTCTGCTGATCACCACAGAAGCCATGGTTGCCGATCGTCCGTCGAAAGACGGCAACGGCGGCGGCATGCCCGACATGGGTGGCATGGGCGGCATGGGCGGCATGATGTAAGCTGCTCTGACCTGTCAGAGAAAACCGGGGCGTGCCGCAAGGCGCGCCCCTTTTTCATGGATCGGCGGGTCATGGCGGTGGTTGTGAGGGAGGGGCAATTCGGCCCGAGATATCTTTGAGGGACGGTTGGGGATAATGTGGACATTGCTGCCGTCTGTCACTGGCACCCAGGCCCGGAACAAGCCGAAGGCGCCGGGCCATCGCCTGCCCGCCCCTCGGGTAGGCGATTTGCTGAGGCCAGGTGTTCCACTGATGGGATTCATCATGGTTGAGAAATAAAGTGGCATGAACATAAGCCAGCATCGCCTACCCCGGGCAGGCGCTGGCCCGGCTTGCGCTTTGCCTCCGAGGTTCGAAAGGGCGCTTTCTGGACCTTCGCCGAGAAGCGCGTGAAAGTCTGGTAAGCGGGACTTTTCGGTCGTTCCCTGTTTCAATTAGCTACAGAAGACTTAGGAGTGGGTGTTGTGGCTAAAGATACTGGAACTATCGCATTTGAGCTTAGGCGACATATTGACGGCCTTGTATATCGTTTTGACAAAGCCAGTGACGCAACAGGCAGGATCGGCTTCAAAAGAAGCGACGGGGATTATTGGATTATTTGGCATGAGGAACTTCGCTGGATTGCGGGCTCCTGGGACGACGAAGAAGTTTTCGGACGACCGTGGGATCAACTCAAACGGCAATCCGAAACATCGCCTCCTGAGGGTATTTGGGTCAGCCGTAAAGGTTCAAAATCTTACGTGTACGACCTAATCCACGTCGAAACACCTTGAGCGTTGGCGGTAGGTTTGGCCTCGAAGCGGTTGTTCCCCCTTGCCTTGCATGGGATCGTTCCGGTTGCGCGTTCAACGTCTTGGCGAAAGGCGCTCCTGTCGCTACTGCTGTCGTCATGCGCCTTGCCCTGTTCACCGCCCTCACCATGATCGCCTTTGCGGCCAATTCCGTCCTGACCCGGCTGGCCATCGAAGGGCAGCATATTGACCCCTCGGGCTTTGCCATTGTCCGGGTGGCGTCCGGTGCGCTGGTGCTGGGGATGGTGATCACCCTGCGGGGCGGGGGGCTGCCGCTGCTGCGGCGCAACCGGTTGCCGGGGGCGTTCAGCCTTGCCGCCTATATGATCGGGTTCTCGCTGGCCTATCTCACGCTGGATGCGGGGCTGGGCGCGCTGATCCTGTTCGGCGTGGTGCAGATCACGATGTTTCTCCATGGTGCGATAAGGGGTACGGCCCCCAACATGCGGCAGATCACAGGGGCCGCGATTGCCTTTGCCGGTCTGCTGGTGGCGCTTTGGCCGGGGGCGGGGAACAGCAGCGATCTTGCCGGGGCTTTGCTGATGGTCTTTGCCGGGCTGGGATGGGCCGCCTATACGATCATCGGGCGCAGTGCCGCTGACCCCCTTGCGGCGACAGCGGCGAATTTCCTGCTCTGCCTGCCGATCCTTCTGGTCCTGCTGGCCTCGACCGGGCTGTATTTCAGTCCCACGGGCCTCGCGCTGGGCATCCTTTGCGGCGGGCTTACATCGGGGCTGGGCTATGCGCTGTGGTACAACGTGCTGCCAGGGTTCGATTCCGCCACCGCCGCCGTGGTGCAACTGAGCGTTCCGGTGATCGCCATCGGCGCAGGTGTGGTGTTTCTGGGCGAAAGCCTGAGCCTCCTGCTGATCATTGCCACTTGCCTGGTCCTGGGCGGGATCGGCTGGGCGATCAGCGCACAATCGGTTCCAGCGGATCGTAGCTGATCGCTCCCGGCGCACCGAAGGCGACCGCGCCCAGACTGTCGGGCTTGTGCGGGATGTCGGCCAGCTCGTCCCGGCTGGTCCATTGCCATTTGTTCACCACCCGGTCCACATCCTGCCAGGCGGGGTCGATGTCGGGGGCGCCCGACAACATGCAGCGAAAGTAGATGTCGACCTGGTGAAAACTGCCGCCGGGGTCGTGGAACTCATTGACCAGACAGGGCGCGCCGACCGTGATGGTCAGGCCGGTCTCCTCATAGACCTCCCGCGCCAGGTTGTCCGGCAGCGAACTGCCCGGATGCACCCCGCCGCCCGGGGCGCACATCAGGGGGCTTTCGCCGTTGGGGTAGGCGTTGACCAGCAGCAACCGGTCCTGATGTATCAGGATGGCGCGGGCCGCAAGACGGGGGGAGGCGGAAGGCATAGGGCGATCTTTTCGCAACGTCAGTGGCGCCAGCATTTCATATTCGGATAAATCAGTCTATCTCAGGCCCATGATACGCATCATTGCCATCGTTTCCGTCCTGTCCCTGGGGGCTGCTTCCGGGCTTGCCGCAGCGCCGTCGCGCTGTGTGGTCCTGCTGCACGGGCTGGCCAGGACCGAAGCCTCCTTCGCCCTGATGGAGGCGGCACTGGAGGGTGAAGGTTACCGCGTGGTGCGCCCCGGCTACCCCTCGACAGAGGCACCCGTGGAGGCATTGGTCAAACAGACCCTGCCGGACGCGGTGGCGGCCTGCGGGACCCCCAAGGTCGATTTTGTGACCCATTCGATGGGGGGTATCCTGCTGCGGCAATGGGTTGTCGATGCCGGGGCTGACCGTGTCGGGCGGGTGGTGATGCTGGCCCCGCCCAATCAGGGCAGCGAAGTGGTTGATGAGCTGAACGAGGTCGTCGCCTTTGACTGGATCAACGGCCCGGCGGGCGCGCAGATGGGCACCGGTCCGGACGCCCTGCCGCGCAGCCTGCCGCCGGTCACGTTTTCCCTGGGTGTTATTGCGGGATCGCAGTCTTTGAACCCTTATTTTTCGTCTATTCTGCCGGGGCCGGACGATGGCAAGGTATCGGTCGCTTCAACCCGTGTGGCGGGCATGACGGATCACATCGTCCTGCCGGTGACACATACCTTCATGATGAACAATCCGCGGGTGATCGCCCAGACCATGAGCTTTCTCAACACAGGTGCCTTTGACCAGTCGATGACATGGATTGGCGGGGTGCTGGATTCCTTTGGCTGCCCCGCCGGCAGTTGCCTGACAGGCCGCAGCGATGCCCGAGATTGATCTGACCGGGGGCCAGGTGCTGCGCCGGGAGGGGTGGAGCAATGCGCCGCTGTCTTTTGCGGGTGGCGTGATTGTGGATAAACCTGTGGGTCGTTCCGTGGATTTGCGGGGATTCAACATCTTGCCGGGTATCGTTGATCCGCATGGCGATGGCTTTGAACGTCATCTGGCCCAGCGGCGCGGGGCCATGAAGCAGATGGATGAGGGTCTGGTCGCCTGCGAGGCCGAGCTGGCCGCAAACGGGATCACCACGGCGGTGCTGGCCCAATTCGTGAGCTGGGAAGGCGGAATGCGCGGATTATCCTTTGCCGACAAGGTCTTTCGCGCCATTGCTGACACCCGGAACACGCTGGTCACCGACCTGCGGGGGCAGTTGAGATTCGAAACTCATCTGCTTGATCTTTATGAAGAAATGCCGGGACGGATTGCGGGTTGGGGGGTCGAATACATCGTCTTCAACGATCATCTGCCGCATGACCGGCTGGAGGCGGGCAAACAGCCGCGCAGGCTGATGGGGCAGGCGCTGAAGGCCGGGCGCAGCCCCGAGAAACACCTTGCGATGATCCTCGACCTGCACGGGCAACGGGATGCGGTGCCCGCAGCACTTGACGGTTTGTGTGAAACGCTGGGCCGTGCAGGCCTGCGGATGGGCAGTCACGACGATACGACAGCGGAAGGTCGGGCGGCCTGGCGCAAGCGCGGTGTGCGCATTGCCGAATTCCCCGAAACGCTGGAAGCGGCAGAGGCGGCGCAGGCGGCCGGTGATGCGGTGATCATGGGCGCGCCCAACGTGGTGCGGGGTGGGTCGCACAATGGCAACCTGTCGGCCCTGGACCTGATCGTGATGGGCTATTGCGACGCCATCGCGTCAGATTATCACTACCCCTCGCCGCGCCGCGCCGCCTTGATGCTGGCAGAGGCGGGCGTCGCCCCGATGGCGGACATCTGGCATCTGGTTTCCGGCGGGCCCGCCGCCCTTCTGGGGCTGACCGACCGCGGCGTGCTGGAGGCGGGCAAACGCGCCGACCTCGTGGTGCTGGAGGCCGCCACGGGCCGTGTGGCCGCGACATTTGTCGCCGGGCGGGTGTCTTACATGTCGGGCGAGATTGCGGAGCGTTTTACCGCGTGATCCGGTTCACATGGCCCATCTTGCGACCCGGTTTGACGCTGGCCTTGCCATAAAGATGCAGGCTGGTGTTCTTTTCCCGGGCCAGCTCCGGCACCCTGTCCATGTCATCGCCGATCAGGTTTTCCATCACCACATCGGCATAGCGTGACCCATCGCCCAGCGGCCAGCCGGTGATGGCACGGATGTGCTGTTCGAACTGGTCCACGCTGCAGCCCTGCTGTGTCCAATGGCCCGAGTTGTGCACCCTTGGCGCAATTTCGTTCACGATCAGACCCTGCGCCGTGACGAAAAGCTCGACCCCCAGAACCCCGACATAATCCAGCGCATTCAGGATCCTGGCTGCCATCAGAACCGCGTCGGTGCGCTGGCTGGCCGACAGGCGGGCAGGCACCGTTGTGGTGTGCAGGATACCGTCGCGGTGGACGTTTTCACCGGGGTCAAAACAGGCCACTTCGCCGGTCACGCTGCGCCCTGCAATGACGGAAACCTCGTGGCTGAAATCGACAAAACCTTCCAGGACACAGGGGGCGCCGCGCATCTGGGACATGGTGCCGACAGCCTCCTCGGCGCTGCGCAAGCGCAGCTGACCCTTGCCATCGTAGCCAAAGCGCCGGGTCTTGAGGATCGAAGGCGTGCCGATGGTTATCACGGCGGCATCAAGCGCCGCCTGATCGGGGATATCGGCATAGGGGGCCACGTTCAGCTCCAGACCTTGCAGGAATTCCTTTTCGGTCAGGCGATCCTGGCTGATGCGCAGGGCCTCGCGGCCCGGCCGGATCGGCACCTGCGCCTCGATCAGGTCCAGCGCGCTTGTGGGGACATTCTCGAACTCGAAGGTCACGATGTCACAGGCGCTGGCAAAGGCCCTGAGCGCGGCGTCGTCTTCATAGGGGGCGGTGGTGACGGCATCGGCCACATGGCCTGCGGGCGGCTCTGCCCCCGGCTCAAAGATATGTGTCCTGAACCCCAGACGGGAGGCGGCAACCGACAGCATCCGGCCCAGTTGACCGCCGCCAAGAATGCCGATGGTGCTGCCAAGGGGAAGCGGCTCAGTCATCTGTGGGCTCCTCCGGAATGGACGCGCTGAGGGCCGCGCGCCAATTGTCCAGCCGCTCGGCAAGTTTTGGGTCCTGCAGGGCGAGGATACCTGCGGCCATCAGGGCCGCATTGGCAGCGCCCGCGGCACCGATGGCCATGGTCGCCACCGGGAAGCCGCGCGGCATCTGCAGAATGGAATAAAGCGAATCGACCCCTGACAATGCCCGCGTCTGGACCGGCACGCCGATCACCGGCACCCGGGTTTTCGAGGCCATCATGCCGGGCAGATGCGCGGCACCGCCGGCACCTGCGATGATCACCTGCAAGCCACGATCCACTGCCGTCTTGCCGTAGTCCCACAGCCTGTCGGGGGTGCGGTGCGCGGAAACGATGCGCGATTCGTAAGGAATCGCCAGCTCGTCCAGCAGCGCCGCCGCCTCGCGCATCGTGGACCAGTCAGATTGCGAACCCATGATGATGCCAACGGGGGGAGGGGTCATGCCAAGCAGCCTTTTGCAGAAATTCAGAGCGCGCACTATACCTGTCCGCGCCTGCAGGGCAATGCGCGCAGAGGATGTTTCAGGCGATGATATCGGGGGTCAGGCGGTCTTCGATCTGGGCAATCAGATCCTTCAGCCGCAGTTTGCGTTTTTTCAGCCGTTGCAGGGTCAGCTGATCTGCCGTGTTCCGGTCCGTCAGGGCCCTGATCGCCTCGTCCAGATCGCGGTGTTCGCGGCGGAACACTTCAAGTTCCACACGCAGCACATCGTCGTTTTTCATGGAAAGATCAGTCGGCGCATTCATCGGTCGGGTGATTCCATCACAGTAGAGTATCCCAATATAGGGCGTGCGCTTGTTCACGCATAGCCCTTGCGCCCGGTAGTCCATGCCCCCATATTTATGCCATGGGTTGCCGCTGAAGGGGCCCATGCCTGACTGTCGCTTTAATACAGGACGTGTCGCATGACGAAACTGACGCTTGCTTCTTATCCTCACATGTTGGGGTTTGAACAGCTGGAACGGGTGCTGGAACGCACTGCGAAATCCGGCAACGAAGGCTATCCGCCTTTCAATATCGAACAGACATCCGACTACAGCTACCGCATCACGCTGGCCGTTGCGGGCTTTGCCGAGGATGATCTTGCCATCACTGTCGAGGACCGCCAGCTGGTGATCAGGGGACGTCAGCACGATGACGGCGAAGACCGGGTGTTCTTGCACCGTGGCATCGCCGCACGGCAGTTCCAGCGCAGCTTTGTGCTGGCCGATGGGGTGGATGTGGGCGAAGCTCAGATGGAGAACGGTCTGCTGCACGTGGACTTGACCCGGGCCAAACCCGAAACAGTTGTACAGACCATAAAGATCAAGAAAGGGTAAGATATGCATGACATGACAACCCATGGCGGGGACCGGACGGTATACGTCAAGACAATCGCCGTCAGCGATCTGCCTCGCGAAGTACGCGATCAGGCCGAAGGTCTGGAACTGCTCTATTCGGTTCACGATGCCCAGGGCCAGCAGTTGGCGCTTGTCGGCGACCGCAAACTGGCCTTTCATCTGGCGCGCGAACATGACTATGCGCCGGTGATGGTGCATTAGAAGATGCATTAAGCGCGGTCGGGGCCTTTACCCCGCCACGCGGATCATGGATTTGTAAGAGGCCGCAGCGCACTGCGGCCTTTTTTGTTATCCGGGGATGTTTGCGATGCGCCTTGAATTTGATTGGGTCGATGCCTTTACCACCCAGCCGTTTGGCGGAAACGGCTGTGCCGTGGTGCATGGCGGTGCGGTTCTGAGCGATGAAACCTGCATGGGTTACGTGCGCGAAACCTCTCTGGTGGAATGCACCTTTACCGGGCCGTCCGATGTGGCGGACCTGCGGGTGAAATACTATCTGGCCAGCCGGGAAATACCCTTTGCGGGTCATCCCACCATTGCCACCGTGGCAGCGCTGCGCCATCGCGGCATGATCGGCGACGGGCCGCTGCGGCTCGAAACCGGGGCGGGCATTGTGGCGGTCGAGGTGGCGGGCGACCTGATCACGATGACACAGGTGGCGCCGACATTCGGCGCAGAGGTCGCTCCGCATCTGGTTGCTGCAATCGGCGGCATCACCCCGGAAGAGATCATCAGCCCGCCGCAGATTGTATCAACCGGGTTGCCGTTCTGCATCACGGTGCTGCGGAACCGTGCCGCTCTCGATGGGTTGCGGTTCGACCCTTCGGCGCTTGCGGCCTATGCACAGGCATTGGGTCACGACGGTATTGATATCATGGAGCCTTACTGGATCACCCTGGAAGGGGCTACCTCTGCCGGCGACACCTATGCACGGCTTCTGTTGGCACCGCCCAGCCCGCCGGAGGACCCGTTCACCGGTTCCGCCACCGGTGCGGCGGCCAGCTATCTCTGGGCGCGGGGGCTGCTGGACAGCCCTTCCTATGTGGCCGAGCAGGGACATGGCATGGGCAGGCCGGGTCAGGCGCAGGTCACCGTCCTGGGGCCGCGCGACGCCATCACCGGGGTTCAGGTCGCCGGGCAGGGCTGCGTGATCATGTCGGGGGATGTCTTTCTTCCCGCCGGGGATGAAGGGCGGTGACCGATCCGGCCATCGCTGTCCTGCCCTACGGGTCGCAACTGGGTGCCGCGCTTGCGCAGTTGCCGCTGGACGATCTGCACTGGCCCCTTGGGCGGCCCGACCGGCTGGCGGCGGGGCAGGTGGGGGATCTGCTGCCTGACGATCACCTGATCGTCTATCCCAAGACGGCGATGCATTTCCGGCTGCGCTGGGCGACACCCGCGCGGGTCTCCGTCATGGTGGTGGAACCTGCCGCGATCCACCGGCGGCACCTGCGGCTGCTGCGCTGGACCTGGCGGCGTTTTCACCGGGTGCTTTGTCACGACGACGCGTTGCTGGCGGCGATCCCGAACGGCATCATGCTGCCCTTCGGCACCAGCTGGGTGCCGGACCCGTCCGGATTGAAGATCGACAAGACACGGCACATGTCGCTCATCGCCTCGGCCAAGCGCGACACGCTGGGCCACCAGCTGCGGCACGAGATGGTCGATCTGGTCCGGGACGAGGGGCTGGAGGTCGAAATCCTGGGGCGCGGCTATGCCCCTTTTGCCGAAAAATCCGACGGGCTGGCACCCTACCGTTTCTCCGTGGTGATCGAAAACATCCGCGAGCGGAACTACTTTACCGAAAAGATCGTCGATGCCGTGCTCTGCGAGACGGTGCCGATCTATTGGGGTTGTCCGAACATCGGGGATTTCATGGATACCGGCGGGATGGTGATCTGCGAGGATGCGGCCCAGATGAAGGATGCGATCCGCGCGGCAAGCGGGGGGCTGTATGACCAGCTTGCCCCCGCCCTGCGCGCGGCCAAGCCGCAGGCGGCGCATTGGGCCGATCTGGAAGGCCGCGCCGCCCGCGCCATCCGCGACAGTTTGTGAAACGCAAAACGCAGCCCCGGGGGGGGGCTGCGTTTCGGGTTCGTCGCGAAGGGATCGGATCAGCCGCTGATCAGACCCATGCTTTCCAGTTTCAACAAAACCTGATGGGCGCAGTTGTCGACGTCCACGCTTTCGGTATCCAGTGACAGTTCGGGATTCTGCGGCACATCGTAAGGGTCAGAAATGCCTGTGAATTCCTTGATCTTGCCTTCGCGCGCCAGCTTGTACAGCCCCTTGCGGTCGCGGCGTTCGCATTCCTCGATTGAGGTGGCCACATGCACCTCTACAAAGGCGCCGAAGGCTTCGATGTCTTCGCGAACCGCGCGGCGCGTGGTCGCATAAGGTGCGATGGGTGCGCAGATGGCAATGCCGCCGTTCTTGGTGATCTCGGAGGCGACATAGCCGATGCGGCGGATGTTGAGGTCACGGTGCTCTTTCGAGAAGCCCAGCTCGGAGCTGAGGTTCTTGCGGACGATATCGCCGTCCAGCAGCGTCACAGGGCGACCGCCCATTTCCATCAGCTTGACCATCAGCGCATTGGCAATGGTGGATTTGCCCGAGCCGGAGAAGCCGGTGAAGAACACGGTAAAGCCCTGATCGGAACGCGGCGGAGAGGTGCGGCGCAGCTCCCTGACCACTTCGGGGAAGGAGAACCACTCAGGAATTTCCAGACCTTCGCGCAGGCGGCGGCGCAGTTCGGTGCCGGAAATGTTCAGGATGGTGACGTTGTCCTTGTCCTCGATCTCGTCTGCGGGCTCGTACTGGGCGCGTTCCTGCACATAGACCATGTGTTTGAAATCGACCATTTCGATGCCCATTTCCTCCTGATGCTCGCGGAACAGGTCCTGCGCATCATAGGGGCCATAGAAATCTTCACCGGCTGAATTCTTGCCGGGGCCCGCGTGATCGCGGCCGACGATGAAATGGGTGCAGCCGTGGTTCTTGCGGATCAACCCGTGCCAGACCGCCTCGCGGGGGCCCGCCATGCGCATGGCAAGGTTCAGCAGCGACATCGAGGTGGTGGCCGCCGGGTATTTGTCCAGCACCGCCTCATAGCAGCGGACGCGGGTGAAGTGATCGACATCGCCGGGCTTTGTCAGGCCGACAACCGGATGGATCAGCAGGTTGGCCTGGGCTTCACGCGCGGCGCGGAAGGTCAGCTCCTGGTGTGCGCGGTGCAGCGGGTTGCGGGTCTGGAACGCGACGACCTTGCGCCAGCCCATCTTGCGGAAATAGGCGCGCAGTTCATTGGGCGTGTCGCGGCGTGCGCGGAAGTCATAGTGAACCGGTTGCTGAATGCCGGTGACCGGTCCGCCAAGATAGATCTTGCCCGCCTTGTTGTGCAGGTAGTTCACCGCCGGATGCGCGTCATCATCCGCACCGAATACCTTTTCGGCTTCGCGGGCCTTGTTCGGCTCCCAGCGGTCGGTCACTGTCATGGTGGCAAGGATGACACCTTCCTGATCGCGCAGGGCGAAGTCCTGGCCCAGCTCCAGTTTCTCGGCGAAATCCTCGCTCACGTCCAGGGTGATCGGCATCGGCCAAAGGGTGCCGTCGGCCAGCCGCAGGTTTTCCACGACGCCGTCGTAATCGGCTTCGGTCAGGAAACCCTTCAGCGGGTTGAAGCCGCCGTTCATCAGCAGTTCCAGATCGCAGATCTGGCGCGGGGTCAGGTCGTGGCTGACCAGCTCACCCGCCTCATGCTTCAGCTTCTGGGCCGACTCGTAGGAAACATACAGTTCGGGGATCGGGGATAAATTTTGCACCATCGTCATGTCAAACTCACTTTTGCCTTATGTCGTCGTGACAGTATTGCAGGCCCTATGCCCCCGCACAGCGTCCAGAGTCTAGCGGTGCAAGGAGAAAAAGAGAAAAAATCCTGCCCGGGTTGCGGAAAATGGCCAGTCATGGGCGGTTTCAGGCTGTTCCGGTGGCGGACAGGGCGTCCAGCTGTGCGGCCAGGTCATGGGCATGTTTCACCGGCCACGCCGCAAGAGGGGCGTGGACCCCGCGCAGGGTCAGTTCCACCATCAGCTCCGCTGCGGGCGCATGGCCCGCCGCCGCCAGCAGCGGTGCAGAGATCATCGCTTGAACGCCATGTTCCTTGGTGACCCCCTCCAGCCGCGAAGCGGTATTCACCGTGTCGCCGATCAGGGTGCGGGGGGACTGACCGATAGCGCCGATTTCGCCCAGAACCACCTCGCCGAGGTGCGCACCGATCCCGATTGCGACGGGCCCCTGTCCTTCGTCCGAAAGCTGTGCGTTAAACCGGTCCAGTTCCTGCGCAATGCCTTCGATCGCGCGCAGCGCGGCCTGGGCAGAGCTTTCGGGGGTTGCGGTCTCAAAGATCGCCAGAAACCCGTCGCCGAGGTATTTGTCAATCGTGCCGCCCTCGCGGTTGACCGCGGGAACCACCGCATCGAAGAACCGGTTCAGCAGGAACACCACGTCATAGGGCAACTGGCCGGTTGTGCGGGCCGTGAAGCCACGCATGTCAAGGAACAGCAGCGCAAGCTTCTTTTCTTCGCCCTGGCTGGCGTGGGTCCGGTGTTTGCGGCGTCCGTCGGGCTGAAAGATGCGGAACACGGTGGTGGGGGCGACGGGGACGATCTGGCAGGCCAGCCGCACCCCCGGTCCTGCGCCCACCGCGGCAAGGGCGCGGGCCTCTGCCGGGCTGGGCGGGTGCAACTTCTCTGCCCCGTGCTCGATCAGAACCCGGCAGGTGGTGCAGCGCCCCCGGCCCCCGCAGAGCGATGCATGTGGCACGCCCCGCAGTCGGGAAACTTCCAGCAGCGTCAGGCCCTTGGGTGCCCAGACCTCTGGCCCGTCCACATAGCTGACCCGCACGGATTGCCGCCGCGACAGGACCGATTTGATCGCATAGATTGCGCCGACTGCAACCAGCAGGGCAAACAGCCCCCAGCCAAGATAGCGCGTCCAGGCGATGAGCATGGCGAAAGTCTCGGTATCGGGGAAGTTGTAGGCGGCATAGATCGCCTCACGGTTTTCGGGAATGCGAAAGTTCCCGGCGATCCGTCGCGCTTCGGTCAGGAAACCGGCCAGTGCAAATGCGGGGACAAGAGCCGCAATGCCCGCAAGGGCCGGCAATGACCTGCGCCACCATGGCTTTCCGCGCAGCCAGAAATGCAGGCCCGTGCAGCCATGCGCCCAGACCAGCACCAGCAAGGCGCATTGTTTCCAGCCATCCAGGGTGTTGTAGAGCAGGAGCGAGATATACCCCATTTCGTCGTTCACATCGAAAAGCTCGTGCGCTGTGCGGGTGTGGACCAGATGGGCGATCAGCAAGACGGGGATCATCAAACCAAGCACGGTCTGTGCCGCTTCCCAGAACGGCATCCGCAGGGTGCCGCGCAGGGCAAGCCTGCCCAGGACCATGGACAGATGAATTGTGAAGGCACCGTAGATCAGGATCGTGCCCGGGATGCTGCGGGTGACAAGCTGACGCCAATCCTGCGCCGCATGCATCAGCTCGGTCGAAAACAGGCCCAGCCCGATGTTCAGGAAATGCAGCAGGGCGTAGATGAACAGCACCAGACCGCTGGCGATGCGCAGGCGGGTGGCAGTGGTTCCGCGCCAAAGATCGCTCATGTCCTGCTCCTTGCGTTGGTCAGACTTTGCGGGGAGGCAAGGAGCAGGTCAAGATGGGTGGTGGTGGCCTATTCAGCCACCTGTGCGCCGTGGCCCAGGGGCAGCGAGGTGTCCTTGCCGCCCTGGATTTCCACATCGTCGCCCATTTCGGCCAGGAACCGTTCCGCTTCCAGCGCTGCCATGCAACCCATGCCGGCGCTGGTCACCGCCTGCCGGTACTTGTGGTCGGTCAGGTCACCGGCGGCAAAAACACCGGGGATCGAGGTTTCGGTGCTGTCGGGCTTGGTCACGACATAGCCGCCCATGTGGGTTTCCAGCACGTCCTTGACCAGTTCGTTTGCCGGTGCGTGGCCGATGGCGATGAAGACGCCCTTGGCGGGGATGTCCGTGATCTCGCCGGTTTCAACATGCTTTACCTTGATGCCCTCGACACCCAGCGGGCTGTCGGTGCCATAGACCTCGTGCAGTTCATGGAACCACAGCGGCTCGATCTTGGGGTTTTTCATCAGCCGGTCGATCAGGATTTTCTCGGCACGCAGTTCGTCGCGGCGATGGATCAGCGTCACCTTGGAGGCAAAGTTGGTCAGGAACAGCGCCTCTTCCACGGCTGTATTGCCACCGCCGACCACGACGATCTCCTGGCCGCGATAAAAGAAGCCGTCGCAGGTCGCACAGGCGCTGACGCCGAAACCCTTGAACTTGTCCTCCGTCGGCAGGCCAAGCCATTTGGCCCGCGCTCCGGTGGCAAGGATCACCGCGTCGGCGATATAGGTCGTGCCGCTGTCGCCCCTGGCGTGGAACGGACGGCTGGACAGGTCCAGATCGGTGATGATGTCGCCAATGATCTCGGTGCCCATGGCCTTGGCATGGTCCTGCATGCGCACCATCAGATCGGGGCCCTGAACTTCGCTGTCGCCGGGCCAGTTCTCGACCTCCGTGGTGGTGGTCAACTGGCCGCCCGGCTCGATCCCCTGGACCAGAATAGGCTCCAGCATGGCGCGGCTGGCATAGACACCGGCCGTGTAGCCTGCCGGGCCTGAGCCAATGATCAGAACCTTGGTTTTGCGTGTCTCGGCCATACGGCACCCCCGAACATCTGTTGCAGCCCTCGTCATATAGACAAGCTCCGCCGCCGCTTAAACCCCCGTTGGAGGGGCCCGAAGCCGGGCCAATAGGGCTTTTCATCCCCGGATGCCGGCGCTAAGTGTCGACTCTGGAAGATTCTTGCGCGAATACGAAACAATATTGCGCAGAATCGCCGCGCTGATATAAGAATCGCAAATACCACGGGGGACATCATGGCAGGTACACGGCTTGATCCGATTGATCGGAAAATTCTGGCCGAATTGCAGGCCGATGGGCGGATGACCAACGTCGAGCTGGCCAAGCGGGTCGGCATTTCAGCGCCACCCTGCCTGCGCCGGGTCCGCACGCTGGAGGAACAAGGCTATATCCGGGGCTATCACGCCGATGTCGATGCCCGCGAACTGGGCTTCGAGGTGCAGGTCTTTGCGATGGTCGGGCTGGCCAGCCAGGCCGAAGCGGACCTGAGCGCCTTTGAGCAGAAATGCCGTGACTGGCCCCTGGTCCGTGAATGTCACATGCTGAACGGCGAAGTCGACTTCATCATCAAATGCGTGGCCCCGGACCTGTCCAGCTTTCAAAGCTTTCTGACCGGCAAGCTGCTGACCACCCCGAATGTGGCCAGTGTCAAGACCAGCCTGGTGATCCGTGGTGCCAAGGATGAACCCGGCGTGCCCTTCGATGTTCTGGAAGAACGCCTGAAAACCACCCCCTGAGGCGCAGACCCCGGAGCGCGTCGTCGCGGCGTGGCTTCAGGCGACCTGACCGTTTTCAGGTTCCGGCGCGCGCGGATGGGCCAGCGGACCGAAGTCGGTGATGTGGCTGATGCGCGGAAACATCCCCAGGAAACGGTCGCGCAGCGAATGGGTCACCGTCCGTGTCGCATTGGCACCGGGGTGAAAGGTTTCCATCTCAAGCCCGCCCGCATTGATCGCGGCATGGCGGTCCAGGCAGATGTGAAACAGCCGCACAGGCGTTGGCGGTACGATCTCGATCACGTTCACACCGTCCACGAATTCCCGGACCGAGGTCAGCATCCTCGTGCCGCCGGCCTCTGACCGCAGGTGGTGGGGGGTGTGCAGCACCCTTGCGCCCGGCCCGACGGTCAGGAAGGACGAGGGGCGCCCCTGTCCGAAGCTGTCGGCCATGATCCGCACCAGCGGCATCCGGCGGCCCGCGTCGGCGGGCACGAAGCTGGAGGAACCGATCCAGATCAGCTTGGCCGGTTCGCCGGTGGAGGTGTTGATCATGTCGCCGGGCTGCAGATCCTCGACCGCGACCTCACCGTTGACGGTCTGGATCAGCGTGCCGCGCGCAAAAGCGGAAAAGGCGGATTCGAACAATGGAATGGCCGGTGCCCTGTCCTGTCCGATGTAAAGCGAACCGTCCGTCCGCAACGCCGCTATTTCGAAATTGCGCATTGGCATGGGGGCGGTTGCGCGCAGCCCGCCATTTGCGGGACCCGGCGCGTTCAGGTCGAACCCGCGTGGTGCTTTCAGTCTGGTCTGCAGGCGGGCGCCTGAGGCAGCAGTAATATTCATGCGATCACCCTTCCAAGGTAGGTCACATCCGTGTCGGCCCCCACCGACAACAACGGAAATAACATTCGTCATTTCATGTCTTCTACGAGGCTTAAATCGTCATGAAAGGGTTAGATTGTCAAAGTTTGTCGAACATTAATGCCCCATTTAAGGCCAATTTGGTGGATTTTCGCCGTTCTGTTTCCCCATTTCCGCGTGACGCTGCCACATTTCACGCAAAAAAAGACCCCCCTCGCGAATCAACGCGTGGGGGGTATGCACTCGTACCAGCGAAACTGGTCGCTTCGGGGAGGCTGGTGCGGTGTTCAGGCGGACTTGCGCGCCGATGTCTCGGATGCGTTGCGCTTGGCGATGAAAGCCTTCCGGCGTGCGCCGCGCGCCCAGGGCATCACGGTGTCATTCTTGGCTGCGGTTTCGACGACGTTCTTGATAAAGCGTGTGTTGGTCTTCATTGTCTCATCCTCGGTCTGTATTTTCGGGTCGCTGCCCTTGCTTGAGGATCAATATGCCGGACCAATCGGGCGGGTTTTTGGCGTTTGACGAGAATTTTCAAGAAAGCTTCATCATTGGGCCGGTCATTTGTGACCGCACCGCCTCAATTGCGCAAAGCCCTTGTTTTATTGAAAATCATAGGTGCTTCGTGGCCAATCTTGCCGCTTTCGCGGGATTGTTTCCGCTTTGCGAGTGGGTCATTCGGGCAGGAAGGGGGCCATAGCTGCCCCAATTGCGTCAAAATCAAAGGGTGATGGCAGAGATCAGGCGGCCGTAGTCGGCCTCCTTGGCATGGGTGGATCTGCGATAGGAATAGAACCGTGCCGGATCGCTGTAGGTGCAGTGATGTGTCCATTCCGCATGGCCCACACCAGCCGCCCGCAGCCGGTTCAGCCCAAAGCCGGGCAGATCGAACAACATCCTGTCGCCGTCGCCATTGGCAAAGTAGCGGGCATAGGCCTGATCCTCGGCAATGAAATCCTCGAAGAATTCCGGACCAACCTCATAGGCGCGCTGGCTGATGCAGGGCCCGATGACGGCGGTGATGTCAGGCCGCGCGGCCCCCAGCGCCACCATGGCATCGACGGTGGCATGCAGCACCCCGTCCAGCGCGCCCCGCCATCCGGCATGGGCCGCCCCGATGACGCCGGCCCTGGCATCTGCAAACAGCACAGGCTGGCAATCGGCGCTCAGCACCGACAGCGCAAGGCCGGGGGTAGCGGTGACCAACGCATCGGCTTTCGGCTTTTCCGCCTGCGGTGCGGACACGGTGATCGCGGTGGCGGAATGGACCTGGTGCACGCCCAGCAGGTGGTCCTGGGCCACACCCATGGCCTCTGCCACGCGGCTGCGGTTGATGGCCACGATTTCGCGCTGGTCCGAACTGCCCTGTCCGCAGTTCAGGCCGGCGAACACGCCCGAGGATGCACCGCCCGCGCGGGTGAAAAACCCGTGGCGCAGGGGGGCAAGACAGTCCGACGTGAGAATTTCCAGTGTCATGGTTCCAATCCCGGTGGCGGTGCCGACTCTGGCGGATAAAGGGCGATCACTTTGAAGAGGTTTCCCATTTCCTGCGGATGCGTCAACCGTCGATGTGCGGCGATATGGCTGTCCAGCGCCGGGCCGGTCAGGCTCTGTGCCAGTTGTTGCGCCCGCTGCGTGATGCCCAGCCGTTCAAGGAATACCCCTTGCGGGGTGACACGGCTGTAGGCGCAGGGGGCAGCGGCCAGGGCGATCGCTTCGAAATCCACATGTGCGGTCAGATCGGCGGCACCCGGGTTGGCCAGCGGGTTTGTGGGTTCGTGATCCTGCACCGCCTGCCAGGTGTCGCCCAGCGTGCGCCAGTCGCCGTAATCAATGATCAGCGCAGTGCCGCCGTGCTGTGCGATCCGGGGGGCGATCCGGGACAGGATTGGCGACAGGGCACCGCAGATCTCGACCACATCGCCGTCGCGGGTGTCCTCGATCCTGTTGTTCAGCGCCGGTTGCGGCTGGGCGGGGCCCAGACCCAGGGCAAGCGCCCCGTCCTGCAGGCCGACCTGCCGTTCGCGCCAGCGCATCCCGTCCCGGAGGAACTGGCGGATCGGCAGCGCGTCAAAGAATTCATTCGCCACCAGGTAAAGCGGTTGATCCGGCAGGTCGTCCACCTCGGTCGACCAGGTGACCTGCCAGGCCTGCAAAGTCCGGGCCTGGATCTGGCGCAGGGCGTCCGAGGCTTCGATCAGCTGGATTTCCGCCGCCTCGGCAAATCCCGGCACTTTGGCACAGGCCCGCAGGATGTCCGCCATCAGGGTGCCGCGGCCGGGGCCCAGTTCCGCCAGGGTGAAGGGGGAGGGCGCACCATCGTCCAGCCATTTCTGTGCCAGCGACAGACCGATGACTTCGCCGAACATCTGGCTGATCTCGGGGGCGGTGGTGAAATCACCCGCAGCCCCCAGCGGGTCGCGGGTGGCGTAATAGCCCCAGCGCGGGTGCAACAGGCAGGACTGCATGTAGTCATCCAGCCGCATCGGCCCTTCGGCCCGGATGCGCGCGACGATATGGTCATGCAGGCTCATGCCGGGCGACGGCGTGCCCGCAGGATCAGGAACGCCCCGACCAGGATCATCGGCAGGCAGAGGATCTGGCCCATGGTCAGCCCATAGCCGCCCATGTGCCAGGCGAGGCCCAGCGGATTGCCATCGCTGACGAATTGCGCATCGGGCTGGCGGACGAATTCGACCATAAAACGGGCGATGCCATAACCGGCGAGGAACGTGCCGCCGATCAGCCCTTCGCGTTTCAACGCCCCGCGCCGCCAGGCCATCCAGACCAGAAGGCCCCCCAGGATCAGCCCTTCGAGCAGCGCCTCGTAGAGTTGCGAGGGGTGCCGGGCGCAGAGTCCGGCCACATCGGGACAATATTGCGCGGCATCGGTCGGAAAGGCGACGCCCCAGGGCAGGTCGGTTGGCCGGCCCCAGAGCTCGGCATTGATGAAATTGGCCAGACGCCCCAGGAACAGCCCCGGCGCCAGCCCGAGGCAGACCATATCGCCGGTCGGGATGGTGGGGATCTTGTGGCGCAGGGTATAAAGCCATCCGGCAAGGATGACGCCCAGGGCCCCGCCGTGAAAGGACATGCCGCCTTCCCAAAGCTGCAGGATGCGCAGCGGGTTGGTCAGGTAGAACCCGGGTTGATAGAACAGCACATAGCCCAGCCGCCCGCCCAGGATGACGCCCAGAATCACCCAGAACAGCAGGTCCTCGACCTGGGAGGGGGTCATCACGGGCGTGTTGTTCTTCCATAGTCGCGGGGTCCGGGTGGCCCGCACGACAAGGCGCCAGCCCAGCAGGATGCCGACGATATAGGCCAGCGCATACCAACGCAGTGCGAAGGTTGTGCCAAACAGGGAAATCGAGAAGATCTCGGGCGAGATTTCGGGGAAGGGGAGCATTGCGATCATGCGCTGATTGAGCGCGCCCCGGCGGGGAAGTCAACCTTGCGCCTGCGACAAGTGGCCCCCATATAGGATGAAAGCGAACCCCGGAGGCGAGACATGCAGACCCGCAACAAATTTTTCGACGACGTCAGCCAGATGATGACCAATGCCATGGGCGTGGCACAGGGGGCCCGGAACGAGGCTGAAACCGCGCTGAAAGGCATGATGGACCGCTGGCTGGCGGATCGCGACTTTGTGACCCGCGAGGAATTCGACGCGGTGCGCGCGATGGCGCAGAAGGCGCGCGAGGAGAACGAGGCGCTCAGGGCGCGGCTCGACGCGCTGGAGGCGAAGAAGGGCTGACCCAAAGGCGGCGCTGCCGCGCCATTCCAGTTTATTGCAAGGGGCGGGTGATCACCCGGCCCTTGAGGGGGCACCCGTTTGCGCGGGAGCGCATGGATATTTCAGGCCAAAAAGAAAAACACCGCTAAGATTTTGCGGCAGTGATTGTTTTTCCCACAATATATTGGAGATATCCCCCGCAATTTGTAGTTATCCCCAAGAAAAAGGTTGCCACAGGTCACGCTTATCGCCCACCATATCTGGTATAGGCTTGGAGATGTTCCCCGCCTATTAGTGCAGGCATCCATAGCTGGTGGCGCAGGCGCACCACGGCTCTGGACTAAAAAAGAGGTGGCGAAATGGCCCTGTCCGAGCAATACCTTGAAGAAGACATTCACCCCATTGATATCGTGGAAAACCTGGCGGCCCATCACGAATGGGATTTTGACCGGATTTCCGATGAGCAGATCGCCATGGCCGTCGAGGGCCAGTGGCGCACCTACTCGATTACCCTGGCCTGGTCTGCGTTCGACGAAACGCTGCGGCTGATCTGCACCTTTGACATGGACCCGCCGGAGCATTCCCTGCCCGGGGTCTATGAACTGCTGAACGCCATCAACGACCAATGCTGGGCGGGGGGCTTTACCTATTGGGCCGAGCAGAAGCTCATGGTCTATCGCTATGGCCTGGTGCTTGCTGGGGGGCAGGATGCCTCTGCCGGGCAGATCGACATGATGATCACCGCTGCGGTCATGTCGGCGGAACGGTATTACCCCGCGCTGCAACTGCTGATCTGGGGTGACCGGACACCGAAAGATGCGCTTCAGGTCGCCATTGCGGAGGCCTACGGCCACGCGTAACAGTTTCCCGCGAGTTTAACGCGGGAGATTTGTGATGAAAGACAGTCGGATTGCTGCCGGAGGCCTGGTTCTGCTGGGCTGCGGCAAGATGGGGTCGGCCATGCTGGCCGGTTGGCTGGGGCGCGGATTGCCGCCAACCTCTGTCTGGGTCGCGGACCCTGTGCCGTCTGACTGGCTGCAGGGGCAGGGGGTTCATCTGAACGAAACCCTGCCCGAAACACCGGCGCTTGTGCTGGTGGCGGTCAAGCCGCAGATGATGGCAGAGGCCCTGCCGACCCTGCAGGCCATGGGCAATGGCAGCACCGTGTTTGTCAGCGTCGCTGCCGGGACGCCGATTTCCTATTTCGAAGATGTTCTGGGCGCGCAGACTCCCATCGTGCGCGCCATGCCGAACACGCCTGCCGCAATTTCGCGCGGGATCACGGCCATCGTGGGCAATGCCGCTGCCGGTGCAGCGGCGCTGGACGAGGCCGAAGCGCTGCTCAGCGCCGTGGGCGAGGTCGTGCGTCTGACCGAAGAGGCGCAGATCGACGCGGTGACCGGGGTCAGCGGCTCGGGCCCGGCCTATGTCTTTCACATGATGGAGACCATGGCGGATGCCGGCGTGGCCCAGGGGTTGCCGCGCGACCTGGCCCTGCAATTGGCCAAGGCGACGGTTGCCGGGGCCGGGGCGCTGGCCATGGAGGCGGCGGAAGACCCCACGCAGCTGCGCATCAATGTGACCAGCCCGAATGGCACGACCCAGGCTGCGCTTGAGGTACTGATGGATGCAGAAACGGGGTTTCCCGCGCTTTTGAACCGCGCGGTGGCGGCGGCCACGGACAGATCAAGGGAGTTGTCGCGTGGCTGAGATTGATTTCGATGATTTCATGAAAGTGGACATCCGCGTCGGCACGGTGATCCGCGCGGAACCCTTTCCCGAAGCACGCAAGCCCGCGATCAAGCTCTGGGTGGACTTCGGCGAGGAGATCGGCACGCGCAAGACCTCGGCGCAGATCACGGTACATTATGCACCCGATGAGCTGATCGGGCGGCAGGTGATGGCGGTGGTGAATTTCCCGCCGCGCCAGATTGGTCCCTTCATGTCCGAGGTTCTGGTCCTGGGGGTTCCGGACAAGGACGGGGCAATCGTGCTGCTGTCGCCGGACCAAGAGGTTCCCGACGGCGGGCGGATGCATTGAATTGCAACGCCCTGCCTTTGATCTGATGCAGGTAATATCGCCAATGTCCCCAGAGCGCGTAGCGCCGCAGGGTATTGGTGATGCAGGTTCAAGGCAGGCGATTTAAATCAAGGAGTTATGCCGCTTTCCTGAAGTCCTGCGTGAGCTGTGCGGAGCTAATTTCCACATCGGCTCTGTGGTGCCGTCGGAGGCGTCATGATGCGGGATTTCGCCCTCAGCGCGACCAGAATGCGTGCTTTTTGGCGGATTTTCGTGCTGCCAGGAGGGGTGCTGCGTCAGTTTTGCGGTGTAGCACTTCCGATATCGACTGTGGGGGTAAGTTCAGGCCGCTATCGGATATTCACAAGAAATCGTCGAATTGCTGTGGATAATGATAAAAAATGATCGATTTATGAAAACCTGCCGCCTGTCATTTATCCCCAACCGCCTCGCGCCAGTGGCGGCGGCAGAGGGAAAGATAGGTTTCATTGCCGCCAATCTGAACCTGAGCCCCGTCGCGCTGGGGTTTGCCGTCTGCATCCATCCTCACCACCATGGTGGCCTTTTTGCCGCAATGGCAGATGGTCCGGACCTCGCGCATTTCATCGCTCAGGGCCAGCAGGGTGGCAGAGCCCGGGAACAATTCGCCACGAAAATCAACCCGCAGGCCAAAGCACATGACAGGCACGTTCAGATCATCGACCACCCGTGCCAGTTGCCAGACCTGATCCGGGCTCAGGAACTGTGCCTCGTCCACGAAAATACAGGCACATGGCCCCTGGGTGAGCCGGGTTTCGATCTTGGCAAAGAGGTTTTCCTCGGGGGCGAAGGTATCTGCCTTCTGGCCGATGCCGATCCGCGAGGCGATGCGCGCCTCGCCCGCGCGGTCATCAAGCTGTGCCGTCAGCAGATAGGGGCGCATCCCCCGTTCGACGTAGTTATGCGCAGCTTGCAGCAGAACGGTGGATTTCCCCGCGTTCATGGTTGAATAATGGAAATAGAGTTTGGCCATGGCGCATCCCATACGTCAGGTTTGTCACGGCGATCAAGCAAAAGGGTTCGCCCATTTGCTGCCCTGCGGGCCTGAAGTTCCCTCCCTCTTCAGAAATGGCCGAACCAAAACAGACGTTGCGCAGGGGCCGCAGGTCACTCGTCATTCCGCGTACGCTGCGGATAGAATGTGAATGACATCTGTCGGGTCTGCGGTTAATGGGAAAAACCGAGGCGCTTTCCCCCGAAGGGGAAGCGCCGGATAACGGAGAAGCGAAGTTATGGCCGGAATGGGCAGCTATTTGAAGAAACACACCGAAGCCCTTGTGAAGGATGTAGGGATCGAGCCCGCCTGCGCCCTGACCGGAAAGTCCAAGGCGACCTTGGGACGCTATTATTCAGACAACGCCGAACATGCCGATCGCTTCATGCCCATTGATGCGGTGGCGGAGCTTGAAAAGGCGGCGGGCTATCCTCATGTGACCGCTGCCCTGGCAGAGCTGCGGGGCGTCGAGTTGTCCTTTCATGACGGTCGCCCGAATGCGCCACGCTCGGGTGGGGTGAATTCCGATGTGATTGCCCTGAGCCAGCGTTTCGCGATGCTGATGGCCGAGTATCAGCAATCCATGGAAGATGGCCGGATCACGGTCAACGAAGCAAAGCGGCTGCTGCGCGAGACGACGATGCTGCAGCAGGTGCTGATCGACATGAAACTGAACCTGGAAGAAGAAAGTGGCTGATTTGCTGTCCTCCCTGCAAGCGGATGCCTTGCCGCAGATCGACACGGACCAATTGCGCGCAGAAGGGGATCCGGGGCACAAGCCGCGCATCTTGCTGCTTTATGGCTCGCTGCGCGACGTCAGCTATTCGCGCAAGGCCGCGGTTGAAGCGGCGCGTATCCTGCGGCACCTGGGCTGCGAGACCCGGATGTTCGACCCGACAGGTCTGCCGCTGCCTGATGGGGCGGATGCCGATCACCCCAAGGTGCAGGAGCTGCGCGATCTTGCCGTCTGGTCCGAAGGCATGGTCTGGTCCAGCCCGGAACGGCACGGGGCGATGACGGCGGTGATGAAGGCGCAGATCGACTGGCTGCCCCTCTCCCTGAAAGGCGGGATCAGGCCGACGCAGGGCAAGACCCTGGCGGTCATGCAGGTCAGTGGCGGATCGCAGTCCTTCAACGCGGTCAATCAGATGCGTATTCTGGGACGATGGATGCGGATGGTCACCATTCCCAACCAGTCCAGCATCCCCAAGGCCTGGCTGGAGTTCGATGACACGGGGCAGTTGCCTGCGGGGCCGTTCTACAACCGCGTTGTCGATGTGATGGAGGAACTGGTCAAGTTCACCTGGCTGGTGCGCGGGCGTGCCGACTATCTGGTGGATCGGTATTCCGAGCGGGTGGAAAGCACGGAGGAAGTTCACAAAAGGGTATCGCTGAAATCCCTCTGACGCGGCTTAGGCAGTGCGCTCAGCCGTGTTTTTGCACGATGACGGAGCCCACCGAATATCCCGCCCCGAAGGAACAGATCAGCCCCATATCGCCGTCCTTCAGATCGTCGGAATATTTGGCAAAGGCAATGATCGACCCGGCGGAGGAGGTATTGGCGTAATCCTGCAGGATATTGGGTTGTTCGCCCGGTTCCGGCACCCGGCCCAGAACCTTGCGCCCGATGAAATCGTTCATCGACTTGTTGGCCTGATGCAGCCAGATGCGTTTCAGATCACCGCTGACGACACCATTGTCGGCCATATGCCCCGCGACATGATCGGAAACCAGCGGCAGCACTTCCTTGAACACCTTGCGGCCATTCTGCATGAACTGCATGTCGCGCCGGTCTGCTACACCGTCGGGCCGGGAGCGGCGCAGAAAGCCGTTGTTGTTCCTGATGTTGTTTGAGAACTGCGTCGCGCAACGGGTTGATCTGATTTCGAAATAGGGCCCCTGTGCGGCCTCCTCCCGCTCGATCAGCGTGGCGGTGGCCACATCGCCGAAAATGAAGTGACAATCGCGGTCCCGCCATTCCAGATGGGCGGAACAGATTTCCGGATTGACCACCAGGGCAGAGCGGATCGAGCCGCTGCGCACCATGTCCGCCGCCGCCTGGATGCCAAAGGTTGCAGAAGAACAGGCGACATTCATGTCGAATGCAAAGCCGTTGATGCCCAACAGTTCCTGGATTTCAATCGCCACCGCCGGATAGGCGCGTTCGAGGTTCGAGGCGGCGCAGATCACCGCATCCACATCCGCTGCCGTCTTGCCCGCCTTGGCAAGCGCCTTGCTGGCGGCATCCAGTGCCATTTCGGCCATCAGCGAAGGTTCGTCATCGCTGCGCTGGCGCAGCAGCGGGTGCATCACCTGCGGGTCCAGAACGCCCGCCTTGTCGATCACATATCGCTGCTCGATCCCGCTGGCCTTGACGATGAACTCTTCGGAGGAATGCGCCTTGGCCTCAACCTCGCCCGCCTCAATGGCGGCGGCATGTTCCGCGTTATAGAGATCGACATAGGCGTTGAACGAGGCCACCAGCTCCGCATTGGTGATGATCTGGTCGGGGGTGAAGATGCCGGTGCCGGTGATGACGGGTGTGAACATTCGGTAACCTCTTGAGTTTTGTCAAACTAACCGGGGCAAAGGGCGCTGGGCAAGGGGCAGGACAAGGCCCGGCGGTCAGCTTCTGTTAAAGATTGCCCTGTAGTCCTGCGGGGGCAAGCAAGGGAGCCGGGCATGATCAAGACGATAAGGGCTGCTCTGTGCCTGTTGTTGGTGTCGGCAGGTGCCGCCCTGGCGCAATCCGAAGGCCACCTGCGGGTGACCCTGTTGACGGAACAGGCGCAGCGTGCCCTTCGGGTGGCGAAGTCGACCTGTTTCGTGATGTCGGGATCACAATCGCAACTGCATGCAGAGACCGCGTTGCATGAGGCGCAGGCGTTCGAACAGATGATGAAGGCGCTGATCGACGGCGCGGGTGATCCGGCGCTGACGGCTGAAGCTGATCCGGCGCTCAGCACGGAATTGTCCCGCATACAGCGGATGTCTTTCGGGGTGACACGTTCGGCGGAACAGATCGTATCGGGTGACTTTCACAGCGTGCCGATGCGCCTATTGCTGTCGCGCAATCAGGATGTCGCCGATGGTCTGCTTGCCGCCGCCCGCGCCGCGGGTCCGAGGTATCTTGAGGGTGATTTCTCCGCAGAACAGCAGGCGGCACTGCTGCATCTGGCCGGACAGCGGACCCTGATCGAGGAGTTGCTGCGCGACCTGTGCTATCTGCGCCTGTCGCTTGGCTCTGCCGAACTCCCGGCGCAGATGATCGAAAAGATCGCCCTATTTGAGAGCATCAATACCGCCTTGATTGAAGGGGATGCTGTGCGCGGGCTGTCCGGGGCGCCGAGCATCGGCATCAAGCTCGGCCTGGGGCAGGTGGCTTCCAAATGGGTGGCTTTGCGTGACCTGCTTGCGGCGGCGGCCAATGGCGAGGCGCTGGAGGTGCGCGACCTGCAAAAGGCCTCCGTCATCGGCGAGACACTCAGCCAGCGGCTCACCAGGTTGATGGGCAAATACGCCGCTTTGTGACGCCTTAGGCTCTGGACCCATTAATCTTACATGCTCAGCGGCGATTTCACGAAATTTCAATGGCTTGGGGCATGTAGCCAATAGTGGTTCTATTTGCAAACGACCCAAGACATTGAAATGAAGTGAAATCACCGCCCTTCGGGTTTGACGGATTTTCCCGCAGCTTGCGTCACATCTGCTTGAAATAGAACCACTATTCCTGCGCAGATGTTCCTGGTCTGCGAAAAAATCTCTCAAACTGAGCGTGTAAGATTAATGGGTCCAGAGCCTACAGCGTCCCGGCTTTAACCTGATACACTCCGCATCGCCGATTTCCCGAGAGCGCGCAGCGCGTCAGGGTATTGACGCTTCAAGTTAAAGGCGGAGGGCTTTAGCGCAGCGGGACGGAGTAGAGGATATAACCATCCCGCCGCGCGACCTCCTGCGCGCCGGTGTCGATGACAAAGACGCCAAGGTTCTCCAGATCCGCCGGACAGCCGACCAGATCGGCGGCATCGTCGAGGAATTGATTGGTATAGGCATCCTCGCCCAGACGGCGGCAGGCATCGCCGTCGAAGCGGTAGCCGTTCCCGAAAAAGGGCAGGGATGAAGGGGCGGTGGCAGGGACGTGGGTGCAGGCGGCAATGAGCAGTAGGGTGGGAATGAAGGCGCGGAACATGGGGGCCTCCTCTGGCTGAACTGACGGCAGGATAACACGATTTCTCGTTTAACGGGAGGGCACGCATCGGCCAGGCCCGGCTTCAACCTCCAAAGCAGCGCCGGTCAGCCGTGTCGACCCAGGGTTTGCCGCTGCCCGTCGCCGCGTTTTGCATGAAATGGCCGGGGCTCTGCCCGTTCGCGTCTCGATCGCTCCACCGAAGCGATTGCCGGGCTTAGCCCGGACCGGCGCTCACCCCTGCAGTGACTTCACCCCGATCTCGTCCTCCGCCTGCGCCTTGATCGCCAGCGCCGCGGCATAGGCCCCCGCGGCGGTGGTGAAATAGGGGATCTTGTCGAACAATGCGATGCTGCGGATGCTCTTGCTGTCCTCGACCGCCTGCGTGCCCTCGGTGGTGTTCAGCACCAGATGCACAGACCCGTCCTTCATCATGTCGGTGACATCGGGGCGGCCTTCGTAGACCTTGTTGACGGTCTCGCAGGCGTGGCCGTGCTGCTTGAGCCATGCGGCGGTGCCACGGGTGGCGACAATGCTGAACCCCTGCTCCAGCAGGATCCGCGCGGCGGAGAGCATGTCATCCGTCTTGTCCATGTCCTTGATCGAGATAAAGACACAGCCCTCGCGTGGCATGACGTTCCCGGCACCCATCTGCGCCTTGAGAAAGGCGCGGGGGAAGTCGCGGTCCCAGCCCATGACTTCGCCGGTGGAGCGCATCTCCGGCCCCAGAAGCGTGTCGACGCCGGGGAAGCGGGCAAAGGGCAGCACCGCCTCCTTGACCGAGAACCAGGGCATGTCCGGATCCGCCAGGGTCAGCGGATCGCCCAGCGGCAGGACGTCGGCATAGGCGGCCTGCTCGGGGTAGGGTGCGCGTTTGGGGAAGTTCGACAGCGGCTCGCCCGCCATGATTCGCGCGGCAATGGAGGCGATGGCCGAATCCGTCGCCTTGGCCACGAAGGGCACGGTGCGCGAGGCGCGCGGGTTGACCTCGATCAGATAGACCTCGCCATCCTTGACCGCGAACTGGATGTTCATCAAGCCGACCACGTTCAGCGCCAGCGCAAGGGCATGGGTCTGCTTGGTGACTTCTTCGATGATGGCGCGATCCAGCGAATAGGGCGGCAGCGAACAGGCGCTGTCGCCGGAATGCACGCCGGCCTCTTCGATATGCTGCATGATGCCCGCCACATGCACATCGGTGCCGTCGCAAAGCGCGTCCACGTCCAGTTCGACCGCGCCGGACAGGTAATTGTCCAGCAAGACCGGGCTCTTGCCCGAGACCACAACCGCCTCGCGGATATAGCGCTCAAGGCTTTGCTGATCGCGCACGATCTCCATCGCGCGGCCGCCCAGCACATAGGACGGGCGGATCACGAGGGGGAAGCCGATATCGGCCGCAATTTCAAGCGCCTCGGCATCGGAATGGGCAATGCCGTTCTTGGGCTGTTTCAGGCCCAGCTTCTGCACCAGTTGCTGGAACCGCTCGCGGTCCTCGGCCAGGTCGATCATGTCGGGCGTGGTGCCCAGGATCGGGATACCGGCCTCTTGCAGGGCATTGGCAAGCTTCAGCGGGGTCTGGCCACCGAATTGCACGATCACACCATGCAGAGTGCCGTTCTCCTGCTCGACCCGCATGATCTCCATCACATGTTCGAAGGTGAGCGGTTCGAAATACAGCCGGTCGGAAGTGTCATAATCGGTGCTGACAGTCTCGGGATTGCAGTTGACCATGATGGTCTCATAACCCGCGTCCGTCAGCGCATAGCAGGCGTGACAGCAGCAATAGTCGAATTCGATCCCCTGGCCGATGCGGTTGGGGCCACCGCCGAGGATCACGACTTTCTTTTTGTCGCTGGGACGCGCCTCGCATTCGACGTCACCCATCATCGGGGCTTCATAGGTGGAATACATATAGGGCGTTTGCGCCTCGAATTCCGCAGCACAGGTGTCGATGCGCTTGAAGACGGCCTTCACACCAGCGTCGAGCCGGGCGCTACGGACTTCCACCTCGCTCCGCCCCGACAGATGCGCCAGGCGGGCATCGGTGAACCCCATCATCTTGAGGTGCCGCAGCCCGTTCGCGTCCTGCGGCAACCCGCTTGCCCGGACCTCTTCTTCGGCTTCCACGATCTCGCGAATGCGGTCCAGGAACCAGGGGTCAAACATGGTGATGCCGTGGATGTCGTCGTTGGACATCCCATGACGCATGGCCTGCGCGATGATGCGCAACCGGTCCGGGGTCTGCTTGCTGAGGGATTTGATGAGCGCGGCCCGCTGGTCCGGTGCCAGATCCCCCTCACCCATCCCTCTCCCCCGAGGGGAGAGGGCTCCCGCTCCGCTAGCAGCGGAGTCTGTAGCCTCGATCGAACCGCTCTCCGGGGAGCGCTGCTCCCTCTCCCCCAAGGGGGAGAGGGTCGGGGTGAGGGGGGCGACACCCGGGATGTCGATTTCGTCGAACCCGGTCAGGCCCGATTCCATCGATGCCAGCGCCTTTTGCATGCTTTCATGGATGGTGCGGCCAATGGACATTGCCTCGCCCACCGACTTCATCGCGGTGGTCAGGTTCGGTTCGGAGCCGGGGAATTTCTCGAACGCGAATTTCGGGATCTTGGTGACGACATAGTCGATGGTCGGCTCGAAGGAGGCGGGGGTCACGCCGGTGATGTCGTTGTCCAGCTCGTCCAGCGTGAAGCCGACCGCCAGTTTGGCGGCGATCTTGGCGATGGGAAAGCCGGTCGCCTTGGAGGCCAGCGCCGAGGAGCGCGACACGCGCGGGTTCATCTCGATCACCACCATGCGTCCGTCGACGGGGTTCACCGCCCATTGCACGTTGGACCCCCCCGTCTCCACGCCGATTTCGCGCAGCACCGCGATGGAGTGGTTGCGCATGATCTGGGATTCCTTGTCCGTCAGTGTCAGCGCAGGTGCGACAGTGATGGAATCGCCCGTGTGCACGCCCATCGGGTCCACGTTTTCGATCGAACAGACGATGATGGCATTGTCGGCGGTATCGCGCACCACCTCCATCTCGAATTCCTTCCAGCCCAGCAGCGACTCGTCGATCAGGATCTGGCCCATGGGCGAGGCGTCCATGCCGGAGCGGCAAAAGAATTCGTAGTCCTCGCGGTTGTAGGCCACGCCGCCGCCGGTGCCGCCCATGGTGAAGGCGGGGCGGATGATGGCGGGCAGGCCGATGTCTTCAAGCGCTTCGAGCGCGAGCTTGACCCCGGCGGCAAGGTCCTTCTTGCCCTTGGCATCCTTGGGCGCGGTGCAGATCGTGGCACGGGGGTTTTCGATCCCCAGCCGGTCCATCGCCTCGCGGAACAATTTGCGGTCCTCGGCCATTTCGATGGCTTCGCGCTTGGCACCGATCATCTCGACGCCGTATTCCTTCAGCACGCCCATTTCCTCAAGCGCCAGCGAGGTGTTCAGCCCGGTCTGCCCGCCCATGGTCGGCAGCAGCGCATCCGGGCGTTCCTTTGCGATGATCTTTGCGACGGTCTCGGGCGTGATGGGTTCGATGTAGGTGGCATCGGCGAGGCCCGGATCGGTCATGATGGTGGCCGGGTTGGAGTTCACGAGGATGACCCGGTAGCCTTCTTCCTTGAGTGCCTTGCAGGCCTGTGCGCCGGAGTAGTCGAACTCGCAGGCCTGTCCGATGACAATGGGGCCAGCACCAATGATCATGATTGATTTGATGTCGGTGCGCTTTGGCATGGCAGTGCCCCCTGATATGCAAATTCACTGCGTTATAGGCATGGCGTGATCGGGCGCAAGGCCGGATTGGGCGCGCGACCCCCGGGCAGGCGGGATATTTTTCGCCAAAAAGAAATGAAATGCCCCGGGGGACACTTTTGGGCGGCGAAACCTGCCGGTTCCGGTCCTTGCGGCTGACCGGCGCTCAGGCTGCGGGGGCAGGCCGGTACAGATAGTCACGGGTCAGCGGTACCGCATCGCGTTTGTGGGCAAGCTGTATCTGGTAGACGCCCTGCATCTGTTGTTCGAAGGCCGCGATGCAGATCGCGAAATAATAGCGGAACATGGTGATGAACCGGTCGTCATACATGTCGCGGATGGTGTCGATATTGGCTTCGAACCGCTTCCGCCAATGTCGCAGGGTATAGGCGTAATGCAGCCGCAAGAACTCAATGTCGGCCTGCCACAATCCGCTGCGTTCCATCGGGCCGGCAAGTTCTGAGAGTGAGGGCACATAGCCGCCCGGAAAGATGTATTTGTTCAGCCAGGAGCTGTGCGGCATTGGTGGCGCGCTGCGTCCGATGGTGTGGATCAGGGCCACGCCATCGGGTTTCAGCAGTTCGGCCACCTTGGCGAAATAAGTGTCGTAATTCGGGACGCCCACATGTTCCAGCATGCCGACGCTGACAATCCGGTCGAAGGTTTCCGTCACATTGCGGTAATCCTGCAGGCGGAAGGTCACGCGGTCCTGCAGCCCTTCCGCCCGGGCACGGGCCCGGGCGGTGGCAAGCTGGTTTTCGGACAGGGTGATGCCCGTCACCTGCACGTCGAAATCGCGCGCCAGGGTCAGCGCCATGCCGCCCCAGCCGCATCCGATGTCCAGCACATGCTGACCGGGTGACAGGCACAGTTTGGCGGCGATATGTGCCTTCTTTGCTGCCTGTGCATCCTCCAGCGACATCGCGGGGTCGGTGAAATAGGCGCAGGAATATTGCATGTCCTGATCCAGGAACAGCCGGTAGAGGTCGTCGGAAATGTCGTAGTGATGCGCGACATTGGCGCGGGCGCGTTCCGGGGTGTTGCGCTGGATAAAGCGGCGGGTGTGAAAACGGGCGCTGTTCGCCGTCTTGATCCAGCCCGGCTGATCCCCGGCCGCGCGGTTCTGCAGGATGATGCGCAGGAAATCGTCCAGGGTCGTGTCGATCAGGACAATGGTGCCATTCATCAGGCCCTCGCCCAAGGCCAGGTCGGGGTTGAGGCACAATTGGCGCAATGCGCGGGGGTCCCGAATGGCGACCTGGGCAATTTCGCCCTGCTCCGGCCCGTAGGTGGCTGTCGTACCGTCGGGGAATTCAGTTTTCAGCCGATCCTGCACCATCATGGTGCTGATCATCTTTTCATACAGAGACTTCCACATGACCTTTCCTCATGCTCTTCACCGCCAAAGGTTAACCTTTTGTCGCGAAAGGCAAGAGGGTCAAGTGGCCGGTGCGCTCTCCGAATCGAGAAAAGTGCGCAGCGCGGCCTCGAATTCGCGTGGCTTTTCAGCGTGCAGCCAGTGGCCCGCACCCGGCAGCCTGGCGAAACGCGCGGCCGGGAAATAGGATTTGATCCGGTCGCGGTGCCCGGTCTGGACGTAGTCGGATGCGCCACCCGACAGGAACAGGCAGCGCCCCCCGAAAGAGCCGCCAAGGTCCTCGGGCCAGCCGACGATCTTGGGCATTTCAGCCTCAAGCACGTCCAGGTTCAGACGCCAGGCCTTGTTCGGCACGTCCAGCGACTGGGTGAAGAAGCTTTGCAGCGCGGGTTCGACCCCGGCAGAGGCCAGTTGCGCCTCCGCCTCGGAGCGGCGGGTCAGCGTGGCAAGGTCCACCTGGCGCATGGCGTCGATGAACATCGACTGGGTGTGGGAATATGCGACCGGCGCAATGTCGGCGACGATCAGGGTGCGGATCAGTTCCGGGCGCAGTAGCGCCAGGGTCATCGCCGTCTTGCCGCCCATCGAATGGCCGCAGAGGTCAACGGGGCTGCCGACCGCCTCGATCAGTTCAGCCAGATCCCCGGCCATGTCGCGATAGCTTTGCGTCGATGCGCGCGGGCTGGTGCCGTGGTTGCGCATGTCGGGGGTGATGACATGGCGGCTGTCAGCGAGCCGTTTGGCGATCACGCCCCAGTTGCGGCCCGATCCGAAAAGGCCGTGGGCGATGATCAGCGAAGGCCGGTTGCCGGATGCGGTGCCATATTCAAGATAGTTCAGCATGGCCAAGGGTTAGCGCCATTGCGCCGAATGCGCCAGTCGCTTTAGGGCCTGTGGACACTCATCTTCGCCCACCCGCCCGAGACGGATTTTGCGGCTGGCGCCCTGATATGAGCGCAGCAGTGTGATCATTGGAAGCGAACATCCGGGATGTCAGAGGCAAAATCCGCCGCGCCCCGCAGGGGTTTCGCCCAAATTGCCCATTTCTGCGCAAAGAGAGCTTGAAATAACTGGCTATTCCGCGCTCTCTTGCCTGGAACTGAGCAATTTTGGACTGAAACGGGTGGGCGAAGATGAGTGTCCACAGGCCCTAGATGTAGGCAATGCTGACCGAGAAAGAAATCAACGCAAAGTCCCAGGCCCTGCTGCGGCTGCTCCAGGCCAAGCTGGGGGTCCGCGCGCGCAACCTGGAACAGGCGATGCGCCGTGCAGGTCGCCGCCTGCCGCGCCGGGTGCGGGGCCAGGCGGCGCGTCTGGTTGCGGCCCAGAAGATGGCAGGCCATCCGAAACTGGCGCGGCAGCTGGACCCGCGTGAATTTTCCCAGGCCTATGCGGATGTCAGCGCGCATCTGGCCGCGATAGATGTGGCCGACAGACGCAAGGGGCGTCTGATCGGCCTTGCCGCTGTCGTGGCCGCGAACCTGTTGATCGTGATCACGGCCTTCCTGTTCTGGCTGTCGTGGCGCGGCTATCTTTGAACAAGGAAAATTTCGATGACAGTGACACGTATCGTCTGCAATTTCGCCAGTGCCGATGTGCCGGGACTGGCGGCTTTCTACAGCGAGCTGCTGAACCTGAACATCCTTATGGACCAGGGCTGGATCATCACGCTGGGCTCCGGTGAACTGGGGCCGGTCCAGATGAGCATCGCCGCGCAGGGTGGGGCCGGTGCGCCGGTGCCGGACATCTCGGTCGAGGTCGAGAACGTGGACGAGGTTCATGACCGCGCCCGTGCGATGGGGGCAACGATCACCTATCCGATCACCGACGAAAGCTGGGGCGTGCGGCGGTTCTTTGTTGCCGATCCGATGGGGCGCGAGATCAATATCCTGTCGCATTTCTAGCGCCAGCAGGGGCCAACGGTCCCGCGTTCAGGAGCCGTATTGCGCATCCGTTACAGGTTCAAGCCAGTCTGCGGTTGTGCCCTCCAGCGCCTCCTGCAGGGCGATATGGGTCATTGCGCAATCGGGGGCTGCCCCGTGCCAGTGTTTCTCGCCGGGGGCGAACCACACGACATCGCCGGGGGCGAGCCGGACGATTTCTTCGCCTTCTTTTTGCGCGCGGCCCGCGCCGGCCGTCACGATCAGGGTCTGGCCCAGTGGATGGGTATGCCAATTGGTGCGCGCGCCGGGCTCGAATGTCACGGCGAGGCCATTGAGACGCGCCGGGGCAGGGGCGCTGATCAGCGGGTCCATTCGGACAGTACCGGTGAAATACTCGGGATTGGGTCTGCTCGAAGGGCGCGACCCCGCGCGGTGAATGATCATCTGTTGTCTCCACATGAAATGCTGGGCGAGACGATCACCTTAAGGCGGTGCGGGCAAAAGATACAACGCGCCGCGTCATTCCGGACAGGCAGAAGCAACAGGCTTTGTTTCCTAAGGCTTCAGATATTCGGATCATCCGGGAGTTGCGGGCGCAGAAACCTGCGGCTCCGGGGGCTGTATTGTCTGCGGTGGGACCCCCCACGGTCCGCCGCTGTGCCGCGGGCCGTGGGGGTGCAGGTGGGCCGTGGGCCCACCTTCGTCTTTACAGGTTGGGGTACATCGGGAACTTCGCGCAAAGGGCTTCGACCTCGGCCTTGACCTTGGCTTCGACCTCGGCGTTGCCTTCCTCGCCGTTCTCGGCAAGCCCATCAACAACCTCGATGATCCAGTCCGCGATCTGACGGAACTCGGCCTCGCCGAAACCGCGGGTGGTCCCGGCGGGGGAGCCGAGGCGGATGCCGCTGGTCACAGTCGGTTTTTCCGGGTCGAAGGGAACACCGTTCTTGTTGCAGGTGATATGCGCGCGGCCCAGGGCCTTTTCGGTGGCATTGCCCTTCACGCCCTTGGGGCGCAGGTCGACCAGAACCACATGGGTGTCGGTGCCATGGGTGACCGTGTCCAGCCCGCCCTTGATCAGCTGATCGCTCAGCGCCTGGGCGTTCTTCACGACCTGCTGGATATAGGTCTTGAACTCCGGGCGCAGCGCCTCGCCAAAGGCAACGGCCTTGCCGGCGATCACATGCATCAGCGGGCCGCCCTGGATGCCGGGGAAGATGGCGGAGTTGAATTTTTTCGCCAGCGCCTCGTCATTGGTCAGGATCATGCCGCCGCGCGGGCCGCGCAGGGTCTTGTGGGTGGTGGTGGTGGCCACATGGGCATGGGGGAAGGGCGAGGGATGTTCGCCAGCGGCTACGAGACCGGCAAAATGCGCCATGTCGACGTGCAGGTAGGCACCGACGGAATCGGCAATCTCGCGCATCCGGGCAAAGTCGATCTGGCGCGGGATGGCGGAACCACCTGCGATGATCATCTTGGGCTGATGCTCGGTTGCCAGTTCCTGCACCTGGTCGTAGTCCAGCAGGTTGTCCTGCTTGCGCACGCCGTACTGGATGGCGTTGAACCATTTGCCGGACTGGTTCGGCGCGGCCCCATGGGTCAGGTGGCCGCCAGCGTCCAGCGACATGCCCAGGATCGTGTCACCCGGCTGCAGCAGCGCCTGGAAAACCCCCTGATTCGCCTGGGAGCCGGAGTTCGGCTGGACGTTGGCAAAACCGCAGTCAAACAGCTTGCAAGCCCGTTCGATGGCCAGATTCTCGGCCACATCGACCCATTCGCAGCCGCCGTAATAGCGCCGGCCCGGATAGCCCTCGGCGTATTTGTTGGTCATCACGGAGCCCTGCGCTTCGAGCACAGCGGCAGAGACAATGTTCTCCGACGCGATCAATTCGATCTCGTGGCGCTGGCGGCCGAGCTCGCCGGTGATGGAGGCCAGAAGTTCGGGGTCTGTCTGGGCCAGCGAGGCGGTGAAGAAATCTTTCATGCGAGGGCTCCTTTGAGGCCGGAAATTTCGTCGTTTCGTAGCGGAAAGGACGCTGGTCTGAAAGGCTGTAAAACGACGCAAATGCCAATATGCGCGGCAGCACTGGCAGCGATTGGCAATATGTGCTTGGTTCGGGGGAATACGGGCAGCATCGGAAACCTTCGCCATGATCTTTGAGATGTCTCGGACATGTCCATGAAAATCTCGTTTGTGGCCAGCCGCGCCGAGGTTGCGCAGACCGCCAAGGCTTTCCTGACGGGGCGCTACGGCAATGTCGCGTCGGAGGAGGCGGAGATTATCGTGGCGCTGGGCGGCGACGGATTCATGCTGGCCACCCTGCATGAGACCCAGGCGCTGGATCTGCCGGTCTACGGGATGAATCGCGGGACCATCGGTTTTCTGATGAACGAATACAGTGAAAGCGACCTGATCGAGCGGCTGCGCGCGGCGGAAACCGCTGTGATCAACCCGCTTGTCATGCAGGCCACCCAGATCAACGGAAACATGGCCACGGCGCTGGCCATCAACGAGGTCTCCCTGCTGCGGGCGGGGCCACAGGCGGCAAAGCTGCAGATCTCGGTGGATGGGCGGCTGCGGATGCATGAACTGGTCTGTGATGGTGCTCTGGTCGCGACGCCGGCCGGCTCCACCGCGTATAATTATTCCGCTCACGGGCCGATTCTGCCGATCGGGTCGGATGTTCTGGCACTGACGGCGATGGCGGCCTTCCGGCCCCGGCGCTGGCGCGGCGCGCTGTTGCCGAAAGCGGCCAAGGTGCGGTTTGACGTGCTGGAACCGGAAAAGCGGCCGGTGATGGCCGATGCGGATGGCACGTCCTACCGCGATGTCGTGACCGTCGAGATTGCATCCGAACCTTCCGTCAAACATACGATCCTTTTCGATCCGGGTCACGGATTGGAAGAACGGCTGATTTCGGAACAATTCACCTGAAGCGCGGCATCAGGGTCTTACGTTCTCCCGGCACACAGGGTTCTGCGCGGCCCCGATTGATATGGCAGGGCCGGGGCCGGGCGCGCGAAAATTCGTTTATCTGCTGGACGCCAGCCAGGCGGCAACCCGGATTTCCGGGAACAAAGACAGGCGGGGTCGCGTTGCTTCAATGAACCCGCAGGGCACAGGAGGTGCCAAAGCGGAATGAAGCAATCAAAGGAGAGCAGACATGAATTGGGACCAGATCAAAGGCAATTGGAAACAGATGACCGGCTCGATCAAATCCGAATGGGGCGAACTCACCGACGATGAGGTGACGGAGGCCGAAGGCGACCGCGAAAAGCTGGTTGGCAAGATTCAGGAGCGCTATGGCGTGGCCAAGGAAGAGGCCGAGCGTCAGGTGAATGAATTCGCCGCGCGGGTCTGAGACAGGCCAACAAAGATTGTGCAAGGGCGGTCCAAGCGGCCGCCCTTTGCTGTGAGGCCCCTGTGCTCCCGGGTGTCTTAATCCGGTGCGCCCTGTAGCGTTTCCAGTTTATGTTGTATCGCCAATACCCTGCCGCGCCTCCGGCGCTCTCGGGACATTGGCGATGTTTCGCTTCAACGAAAACTGAAAACTTTAATCAAGCGTGAACAATTCCTGCCGCTCGGTGACGCCGCGCAGCCGGTACTGGCCCAGCGACACCAGCTCTGGCCGGGTCTCCCTAATCGGTTTTGCGACGGCGGAAGAGATGACAATCGTCTGATCCAGCGGGCCGGTCATGCCGAGGATACGCGCGGTGGTGTTCACCGCCGGTCCGATCACCGTGAAATCCAGCCGCGTCTTGCCCCCGATATTGCCATAAAGAACGTCTCCCGCATGCAGGGCGAGGGTGAAGCCGGTTGTCGTCAGGCCGTCCCTTGCGCGTTCTTCGTTCAGCGTGGCAAAAGCCGCGCGCAGCTCAAGGGCGGCATCAAGTGCCACGCGCCGCGCATCGGGGACCTCAACCAGATCGAAAATCGCCAGCATCCCGTCGCCCATGAATTTCAGCACATTGCCGCCATTGCGTTCGACCACCTCGACCGCGAGCGCGAAGTAATCGTTCAGAAGATCAATGATGGCGGTGCCCGGCAGGGTTTCGGACATCTTGGTGAAGCCTTGCAGATCGAAATACCAGATCACCGCCGAAATCGTTTCGGAGGACCCGCGCGTGATGGCACCCGACAGCACCCGCGCGCTGGCGTCGCGCCCAAGGTAGGCGGCGGTGATATCTTCGGCCATCAGACGGTTGGCACCGCTTTTCAGCGTCAGGCACAGGGCGGGCAGCAGGTTTCGGACCGCATCCAGCTGCGCCGTGGTGAACCCGCCGGGGGCGTCGGTGGTCATGGAAATGGTCATGCCCTCTTCGCCCGCGTTGCGGGGATTGACCGGCGAGTCATGGTCAGCCCTGAGGAAAAAGCGCTTGGCGGCGTAATATTCGGTCCCGCCGCGCGCCCTCAACTCGTCGAAGATCGGAAAATTCATCGCCGGTTCAGGGTCCGTCAGTTTCTGCCGCAGTTCGGAAATATCGTGGGTCAGCAGGTAGTATAACGGGCTTTGCAGGTATTCGTCGGGTGTGGTGGCGGAGCGTTGGTAGTCAAAGCGTTCATAGGCCCCGCTCCGGAACCAGCGAAAAGCCACAGCGCCGATTTCAGGATGATGCGCCCGAAGCGACAGGTTGACCCGTTGCAGGGGGATGCCTGCCGCGACCAGTTTCTCGCAGCAGGCTTCGAGCCAGGTCTCGACAGGTGTGTTTTCCAGACCCTGCCGGATCAGCCAATTGGTCAGATCCGAAAGCGCTGCCGCGAATTCAAAATCGGTGGCTCTAGATGTTTCCAAGGTGATCCTCCGAAGATTACCTATCCCTGAGCATAGCCTATAGTTTGCAGCGCTGTCCGGATTTCGTCCAGGATTGCCGGATCGTCGATGGTCGCGGGCATTTTGAAATCCTGATTGTCGGCGATCTTGACCATGGTGGCGCGCAGGATCTTGCCCGACCGGGTCTTTGGCAGGCGGTCCACCACAAGCGCCTGTTTGAAGGCGGCAACCGGGCCGATCTGATCGCGGATGCGTTTCACGCATTCGGCCGCGATCTCGGCGTGGGGTCGGTTCACGCCCTTGGACAGGCAGACAAAGCCGATCGGTGCCTGCCCCTTGAGCGCGTCGCCAACGCCGACCACGGCGCATTCGGCCACATCCGGATGTCCGGCAAGAACTTCTTCCATGGCGCCGGTGGACAGGCGGTGCCCCGCGACGTTGATCACGTCATCGGTGCGCGCCATGATGTAAAGGTATCCGTCCTCGTCCATCATGCCCGCATCGCCGGTTTCATAATAGCCGGGGAAGGTGGTCATATAGCTTTTGCGGAACCGGTCTTCGGCATTCCACAGGGTCGGCAGGGTGCCGGGGGGCAGGGGCAGCCTGATGGCGATGGCCCCCAGCGCGCCGGGCTTCTGCGGCTGGCCTGCCTCATCCAGGATCTGCACGTCGTAACCGGGCATCGGCACCGTCGGCGATCCGATCTTGACCGGCAGCGCCTCCAGCCCGGCGGGATTGCCCGCGATGGTATAGCCGGTTTCGGTTTGCCACCAATGGTCATAGACCGGCTTGCCCAGTTTCTCCTGCGCCCAGATGATCGTGTCGGGGTCGGCCCGCTCCCCCGCGAGGTAGAGCGCGCGCAGGCAGGACAGGTCGTATTTCCGGATGAAGTCGCCCTCGGGGTCCTCGCGCCTGACTGCGCGGATCGCGGTGGGGGCGGTAAAGAAGGACCGCACGTTATGTTCCGCGATGATGCGCCAGAAGGTGCCTGCATCCGGCGTGCCGATGGGCTTGCCTTCGAAGACCACGGTTGTGTTGCCATGCACCAGCGGACCATAGCAGATATAGCTGTGGCCCACGACCCAGCCCACATCGGATGCGGCCCAGAACACATCGCCAGGATCGACGTTGTAGATGTTCTTCATCGTCCAGTTCAGCGCGACCAGATGGCCCGCGGTATGGCGCACGACGCCCTTGGGCGCGCCGGTCGTGCCGGAGGTATAAAGGATATAGGCCGGATGGTTGCCCGCCACCGGCACGCACCCGGCAGGGGTGGCCGCGTCACAGACCTCCGCCCAGTCCAGATCGCGGCCCGGGGTCAGATCGCAAAGGTGCTGTTCGCGCTGCAGGATCAGGCAGACCTCGGGCTTGTGCCGGGCCATCTCGATGGCGCCGTCCAGCAGGGGTTTGTATGCGACGACGCGCCCCGGCTCCAGTCCGCAGGAGGCGGCGAGAATCGCCTTGGGCGTGCAATCGTCGATGCGCACCGCCAGTTCGTTGGCGGCAAACCCGCCAAAGACCACCGAATGCACCGCACCGATACGCGCACAGGCCAGCATGGCGTCCAGCGCTTCGGGCACCATGGGCATATAGATGATCACCCGATCACCCTTGGTCACGCCCTGCGCCTGCAGCGCCCCGGCAAGCTTGGCCACACGGGTCTGCAATTCGGCGAAGGTGATCTTTTGCTTGGTCCCGGTGATCGGGCTGTCATGGATAATGGCAAGCTGATCCGCGCGGCCGTTTTCCACATGGCGGTCCACGGCATTGTAACAGCCGTTGACCTGCGCATCGGCGTACCATTCGTACATGTCGGCACCGCGGTCAAAGAGCGCTTTCTTCGGCGGTTCCACCCAGTCAATGGCCTTGGCGGCGTCAAGCCAGAAACCTTCCGGGTCCTGTTTCCAGGCCTCGTAGAATGCGTGGTAGCCCATGTCTTCGTCCTCCCCGTTTGCAATTGGTTACGCGAGGGCAGGCCGCCCGAACAAGGGCCTTCGGCCCCGATGCGCCAGAAATGCAAAGAAATTTTCCGTATCCGTCCCGATGCCGCGCATGAGTTTACACCTATGTGACCGGATTGCGGCTGTTCTTTCCCGGCCCGCGTGCTAGGTCCGAGAAAGAGTAATTGTTGCTTCCATTGACGGAGATGATTTTCATGCGCGCATCGACGCTTGCCTTCGGCCTTGCGGCCGCCACCCTGACGGCCATGCCCGCAACGGCACAGGAACGGTCCTTCAACTTCGCCCTGCGCGGCGGGGTTTCGGCGGCTCCCTCCTATCCCGGTGCGGATGATTTTACGATCGGGCCCGACATCGGTTTCACCTTTGGCGCGTTGACATGGGGCCCGGTGAATACGGGCAACGGCGCGCGCGCCATTCCGGACAACGGCTTTGCCCTGCGCGGCGCGTTCAAATACGTCGGCTCGCGCGATGTGGCGGACAACCCCGAGCTTGCCGGTCTGGGCGACATTGACGCCGCGGTTGAACTGGGCCTGGGCCTGATCTACCGCGAAACCAACTGGCAGGTCTTTGGCGAGGTCCGCCACGGCTTTGGCGGGCACCATGGTGTCACCGGCGCATTGGGCGGCGATCTGATCTTTCGCCCGAATGAGCGCCTGACCATCATGGCGGGGCCGCGCATCAACTTCGGCAACACCGAATATGCCCAGACCTATTTCGGTGTGACCCCGGCGCAGTCGGGGGCATCCGCCTTTGCACCCTTCGCCGCAGAGGGCGGTGTGCTGGGCGCCGGTGTCACGGTCGAGGCGATCTATGCGCTGGATGACCGCTGGGCGCTGGAGGGGGCCCTGGCCTATGAACGGTTGCAGAATTCTGCCGCCGACAGCCCGATCACAGCAGCAGGTTCAGACGATCAATGGACCCTGCGTTTCGGGGTCAGCCGGATCTTTGACTGGCGGTTCTGAGCCACCCTGAAAATTGATGTCGCAAATATGCCGGGCTGTCGAATATGCGACAGCCCGGCATATTGCTTTTGACAAAGTGACCATCAGGGTCGGCATCCCGCCGGACCCGCGTCATGACAGGGCTCACGACAATGGGTGACAAGATCGCCAACAAGAAGAAGAAATCCCTCAAAGCTGCCAAGCCGGCACCAAAGGCCGCCGCGACCGTGGCAGATATCAAACCCGCCGCACCCCGCAAGTAAGGCGGATCAGGGCCGCCCCGGCGCAGGCCGGAGCGGTCCGCAGGCCTTATCCGTAATGCGTGACCGGCGTGCCGGCGATGGCCCCCACGTTCAGCAATCCGCGCGGGGTGATCGAGGGCGACACGATATGCGCACGGTTGCCCATGCCCATCAGGATCGGCCCCACTTCCAGCCCGCCGCCCTTCATCTTCAGAATGTTGCGCACGCCTGACGCCGCATCCGCATGGGCAAAGATCAGCACGTTTGCCGCCCCGTTCATCCGGTTGGTGGGCAACAGGCGCGCCCGCAGGGCCGGGTCCAGCGCCGTGTCGATGTTCATCTCGCCCTCATAGCAGAAATCGTCGCCCGCCGCGTCCAGTATCCCGATGGCGGCGCGCAGGCGTCCCCCGGTGCCGTCACCCTGATTGCCGAACTGCGATTGCGAGCAGAAGGCGATCTTGGGTTCAATTCCGAAACGGCGCACATGCCGTGCCGCCCCGCGTGCGACCTCGACGATCTGTTCGGGGCTGGGGTGCAGGTGGACATGGGTGTCGGCGATGAACAGCGGCCCATCCTCAAGGATCATCATGCTGAGCGCCCCATGCGGGCGCAAACCGTCGCGGCCCAGCACCTGTTCGACATAGTTCAGATGCCAGCGGAATTCCCCGAATGTGCCGCAGATCAGGCTGTCGGCCTCGCCCCGATGCACCATGACCGCGCCGATGGCGGTGGTATTGGTGCGCATGATCGCCTTGGCGATGTCGGGCGACACGCCGCGCCGCGCCATCAGGTGATGATAGGTTTCCCAATAGTCACGATAGCGCGGATCGTTCTCCGGGTTTACCAGATCGAAGTTCTCGCCCAGACGCAGGTTCAGCCCCGCCTGTTCGATGCGCTTTTCGATGACCTCGGGACGGCCGATCAGAATCGGCGTTTCCACCGTTTCCTCGATGATCGCCTGCGCCGCGCGCAGCACCCGCTCGTCCTCCCCCTCGGCAAAGACCAGCCGACGCGGAGAGGCGCGGGCGGCCTCGAACACAGGGCGCATCACCAGGGCGGATTTGAACACCGACCCGTCCAGCTTGCGCTTGTAGGCCTCCAGATCCTCGATCGGCCGCGCCGCGACGCCGGTTTCCATCGCCGCCCGCGCCACGGCAGAGGAGACAACGCCGATCAGGCGCGGGTCAAAGGGTTTGGGGATCAGGTATTCCGGCCCGAAGGTCATCTGCTCGCCCTGATAGGCGGCGGCGGCTTCGGCGCTGGTGGTGGCGCGGGCAAGGGCGGCAATCCCGTCGATACAGGCAAGCTGCATCGCGTCGTTGATGGTGCTGGCGCCCACATCCAGCGCGCCCCGGAAGATGAAAGGGAAACAGAGCACGTTGTTGACCTGATTGGGAAAATCAGACCGGCCTGTTGCTATGATCGCATCCGGCGCCACCGCGCGCGCGACTTCGGGCAGGATCTCCGGTGTCGGGTTGGCCAACGCAAAGATGATCGGCCGGCTGGCCATCTTGGCCACCATCTCCGGCGACAGCACACCGGGGCCGGAGAGGCCCAGGAACATGTCGGCATCGGGGATCACGTCATCCAGCGTGCGCAGCTTGGTGTCCTGCGCGAATTCGGATTTGATCGGGTTCATGTCCTCCTCACGGCCCTTGTAGACCACGCCGTGAATGTCGCAGAGCCAGACGTTTTCGCGCTTCACCCCCAGTTTCTGCAACATGTTGAGACAGGCAATGCCAGCCGCCCCGCCGCCGGTGGAAACGATCTTGATGTCTTCGAATTTCTTGCCCGCGACATGCAGCGCATTCTTTGCCGCCGCGCCGACCACGATGGCCGTGCCATGCTGGTCGTCGTGAAAGACGGGGATGTTCATCCGCTCGCGGCAAATTCGTTCAACGGTAAAGCAATCCGGTGCCTTGATGTCCTCAAGGTTGATCGCCCCAAAGGACGGTTCCAGCGCGCAGACGATATCGGCCAGCTTTTCAGGGTCGCTCTGATCCAGTTCGATGTCGAAACAGTCGATGTTGGCGAACTTCTTGAACAGGACCGCCTTGCCCTCCATCACCGGTTTCGACGCCAACGCACCGATATTGCCCAATCCCAGTACCGCCGTCCCGTTGGTGACAACGGCCACCAGGTTGGCGCGCGCGGTATAGAGCGCTGCGGTTGAGGGATCGGCCTTGATTTCAAGGCATGCCTCGGCCACCCCGGGAGAATAGGCGCGCGACAGATCACGCCCGTTCGCCAGCGGCTTGGTTGCCCTGATCTCAAGTTTTCCGGGCTTTGGAAGGGCATGATAGTCAAGCGCGGCTTGTCGCTGGTTGGAGGTGTCGGACATGCGCTGGTGCTCCTGTTGAGATTTTGTTTAATGTTAAACTATCTGGTTTTCATGCGCCAGAATGTCATATGCCAGTTGCTTTGGCAAAGCCCCATTGCAAAGCCGTGTTTGCTTTTCCGGGACGGTTGTTCCGCTTGGCGGGCGGGAACAGGGGTTTTGTCCTTTGATACTTTCTGCGAGGGTTTTTATACAATGCGTGACAGGGGGTGATCATGAGTTCAGATTTGCGGCAGGCAGCGGTCGAGGTGCGCGAGAATGCGCATGCGCCCTATTCGGGCTTCAAGGTCGGGGCAGCCCTGCGCAGCGCATCCGGCGCAATCTATGTCGGCTGCAACGTGGAGAATGTCGCCTATCCCGAAGGCACCTGCGCCGAGGCGGGGGCGATTGCCGCCATGGTCGCCGCCGGAGAGACAGAGCTGAAAGAGGCATATGTGGTTGCCGACAGCCCGATGCCGGTCACGCCCTGCGGCGGCTGTCGCCAGAAACTTGCGGAATTCGGCGCTGGTGAGGTGCCCGTGACCATGGCCACGCTTGCAGGTGTCGAACAGGGCACCACAATTGCCGATCTGCTGCCCGGCAGTTTCACCGCCGCCTATATGGAGGGGCAGGGATGAATGCCCGTGCCATCCTGGCAAAGCTGAGACAACGTCAGACCCCCACGCGCGACGAACTGGGATGGTTTGCCCGGGCGCTCGCCGATGGGCAGGTCAGCGATGCGCAGGCCGGGGCCTTTGCCATGGCGGTCTGCCTGAACGGGCTTTCGGATGTGGGAAGGGTGGCGCTGACCCTGGCGATGCGCGATTCCGGCCGGGTGCTGTCCTGGGATCTGGATGGTCCGGTGCTTGATAAACACTCGACCGGCGGCGTGGGCGACTGTGTGTCGCTGGTGCTGGCCCCGGCGCTTGCGGCCTGCGGGGCCTTTGTGCCGATGATCTCGGGGCGCGGTCTGGGCCATACCGGCGGCACGCTCGACAAGCTGGAGGCGATACCCGGCGTCGGCACCCAGCCCGATGAACAGCGGTTCCGGCAGATCGTGGCGCAGGCCGGCTGCGCCATTGTCGGGGCGACAGCGGATATCGCCCCGGCGGACAAACGCCTTTATGCGGTGCGCGATGTCTCGGCCACGGTGGAATCGCTGGACCTGATCACCGCCTCCATCCTGTCCAAGAAACTGGCAGCCGGGGTCGACGGGCTGGTTCTGGACGTCAAGGTCGGCAGCGGGGCCTTCATGAAGGACCTTGCCGCGGCGCAGGCCCTGGCGGAAGCGCTGACCAAGACGGCCAATGCGGCGAAATGCCGGACCACGGCGGTGATCAGCGACATGAGCCAGCCGCTGGTGCCCAGCCTGGGCAACGCGCTGGAGGTGGCTGAGATGATGCGCGTTCTGACCGGCACGGGCCGTGGCCCCATCGTGGATGTGGCGGCGGCCCTGGGGGGTGTCCTGCTGGCCAACGGCGGGTTGGTGGCCGATGTGCAGGACGGGGCCGATGCCATTGCCAAGGCGATCCGCAACGGTGCCGCTGCCGAGCGTTTCGGCAGGATGATCAGCGCCATGGGCGGGCCGGTCGGATTTGTCGACAGCTGGCAGCGCTTCCTGCCCGAGGCCAGCATCATCCGCGAGGTCAAGGCCCCCTCGGGCGGCTATGTGCGCGCCATTGATGGCGAGGCGCTGGGCCTTGCCGTGGTGCAGCTTGGCGGCGGACGCGAGGTGGAAAGCGATCACGTCAATCCTGCCGTCGGCCTGTCGGAGGTGGTGCGGCTCGGCGCGAAGGTCAACAAGGGGCAACCCCTCGCCGTGGTCCATGCGGCACGCTCGGATCAGGCCGACCGGGCGGCAGCGGCGGTGGTGGCGGCGATCACGCTGGGGCCATCGCGGCCCAAGCTGCCGGATCTGATCATCGAAAGGGTCGGATGATGCCGCGCGCCTTTCTGGTGGTGATGGATTCCGTCGGGATCGGCGGCGCGCCGGACGCGGAGAGCTATTTCAACGGCGATGTACCGGACACTGGGGCCAATACGCTGGGCCATATCATGCGGACCTGCGCGCGGGGGGGCGCGGAGGAGGGGCGCAGCGGCCCGCTGAAGCTGCCCAACCTGATGGCGCTGGGCCTTGTTGAGGCAATGGCGCTGGCCGAGGGTGAGGCGGGTCCGCCGAGTGGGGGCAACGCCACCTTCGGAGCCGCGACGGAGGTCTCGCGGGGCAAGGACACCCCCTCGGGTCATTGGGAACTGGCGGGCCTGCCGGTGCCCTGGGACTGGCATTATTTCCCGGACAAGCGCCCCGCCTTTCCGGATGACCTCGCCGATTTCGTGGCCGAGGCTGCGGGGACGACAGGCATCCTGGGCAACTGCCATGCCTCCGGCACCAGGATCATCGCGGATCTGGGCGCGCAGCATTGCGAGACCGGCTGGCCGATCTGCTATACCTCCGCCGATTCCGTGTTCCAGGTCGCGGCCCATGAGGAGTGCTTCGGGCTGGACCGTCTGCTCACGCTGTGCAAGGCCATCGCGCCACGCCTGCATGGGATGAAGGTGGGCAGGGTGATCGCCCGGCCCTTTACCGGCAGCGCGGACGAAGGCTTCACCCGCACCGCGAACCGCCGCGATTTCGCCATCTTGCCACCCGCGCCGGTTCTGACCAACTGGGTGCAGGACGCCGGACAAAAGGTCTATGCGGTGGGCAAGATCGGGGACATCTTTTCGATGCAGGGCATCGACGAGGTCCGCAAGGGCACCGATGCCCAGCTGGTGCGCCACCTGGGCGACCTGGTGGAAGAGGCCGAGCCGGGCAGCCTGACCTTCGCCAACTTCGTGGAGTTCGACAGCCTTTATGGTCACCGCCGTGACGTCGCGGGCTATGCCCGGCATCTGGAATGGTTCGACACCGAGATCGGCACGCTGCTGGGGCGGCTGCAACCCGGTGACATCATGGTGCTGACCGCCGATCACGGCAATGATCCGACCTGGGTTGGCACAGATCACACCCGCGAGCGGGTGCCGGTGCTGGTGGCGGGCGACACTGCAGGGCCGCTGGGGCTGATCGGTTTTCGGGATGTCGCGGCGCTGGTGGCGCGCCACCTCGGCGTCGGCACGGGCGGATAGGGGGGCGGGGGGCGCTGCCCCCATCGGCAAAGCCGATTCCCCCGGGTATATTTAAGGCCAAAAAGAGCAGGGGGCGCTGCTTGCGAAATCTTCGGTTTCGCGCGACAACGGAGCAAAAGGAAAGTGCTGCCCATGCCCTCAATGACCGACGACCATCTGACCGTGGTGAACCACCCGCTGGTTCAGCACAAGCTGACCATCATGCGCGACCGCGACACGCCGACGGCGGTGTTCCGGCAGCTCCTGCGCGAGATCAGCCAGCTGCTGGCCTATGAGGTCACGCGCGGCTTGCCGATGACCACCAAGAAGATCAACACGCCCATGCAGGAGATGGACGCGCCCACGCTTGACGGCAAGAAACTGGCGCTGATCTCCATCCTGCGGGCGGGCAACGGGTTGCTGGACGGTGTGCTTGAGCTGATCCCCTCGGCGCGGGTCGGATTTGTCGGCCTCTACCGGGACGAGGAAACGCTGCAACCCGTGCAGTATTATTTCAAGGTGCCGGAGGGGCTGGACGACCGGCTGGTGATTGCGGTCGATCCGATGCTGGCCACGGGCAATTCCTCGGCGGCGGCGATTGACCTGTTGAAACAGGCGGGTGCCACCAACATCCGCTTTCTGTGTCTTCTGGCGGCACCTGAGGGAATCGCGCGGATGCGGGAGGCCCATCCCGATGTGCCCATCGTCACCGCAGCCGTGGACGAGGCGCTGAACGACGTGGGATACATCGTGCCGGGGCTGGGCGATGCCGGCGACCGGATGTTTGGCACGAAGTAGATCAATCACCGCCCGGAAACAGCTGGATAAAGCGGCTTGCGCGCTGGACACCGCGAACAGGCTGGGGCATCCTTGGCCGATATTCTCATTCGGATTGTGTGGGGGCACGAGATGAAGCTTACAAGACTGATTGCGATTGCCATTATTGCCGCTTCCGGCGGATTGGCGGCCCTGCAGGTCGATGCCCAGATTCAGGAACAGCAACCGGCGGAGTTTCCGCCTGCTTCCTACAAGGGCAAGCAATATGTTGACAGTCAGGGCTGCGTCTTCATCCGTGCCGGTATTGATGGCAATGTGTCCTGGATTCCACGCGTGACCCGGTCCCGCAAGACGATCTGCGGGTTCAAGCCCAGCCTGTCGGGGCAGGTCGCATCGGCGGCGGCAGCACCGGCCCAACCGGCGGAAGCGCCTGTTCAGATCACCCTCAACAATGCACCCGCAGCGGCGGCACCGGCCCCCAAACCGCGCAAGGTGGCGGCGCCCAAGCGCAAACGTCAGGCGGCCCCCGTTGTTGTCCGCCAGACCGCTCCGGCGCCCAAGCCACAGCCCCGGATCAATCCTGCGCCGGTCATCATCGCCGCCCCGGTTCCCGCGCCCGCGCCCCAGCTGCGGCGCAGCGCAGAGGTCGCCACGGCCTGCCGGGGGGCATCGCCCCTGTCCCAGCAATACCTGCGCGGCTCTGCCAGCACCCCGGTCCGTTGCGGACCCCAGGCGGAACCGATCATCGCACCGGGATATGCCGCTGGCGGGACGCGGAGCTATGCTGTCACCGCGTCCGAGGTCACGGCGCATACACGCATCGTGCCCAAACATGTGGCGCAGAACCGCCTCAACACCTATGACAACGTGCGCGTGCCCCCGGGTTACAAGACCGTCTGGGAAGATGGCCGTTTGAACCCGCGCCGGGCAGAGCAGAGCCTTGCCGGACGCAGTGACATGTTGCTGATCTGGACACAGACCGTCCCGCGCCGCCTGATCAACCAGGCCACCGGGCGGGATCTGACGGCCTCTGTGCCACTGGTCTATCCCTATCTCGATATCGTGACGCAGCGCCGGGAACTGGGTGAAGTCACAATCGTGCAACGCAACGGCCAGCTGACCAAGCGGATCATCCGCAATCATCCGGCAAGCGCGCGGACCCCGGCAAAGCGCCAGCCTGTCTATTCCTCGCGCTCCGCGCCCAAGGCGGCGCAGCCGCAGGCCGCCGCCGCAACCCCCTCACGGGCCCTGGCCGACAAGCACTTTGTGCAGATCGGGACCTTTGGCAACCCTGCCAATGCCCAGAGAGCGGCGCAGAACATCGCCCGCATGGGCATGGCGGCCCGCATCGGCAAACACAGCAGGAACGGCAAGACCTATATGACCGTGCAGGCCGGTCCGTTCCATTCGGCGCAGGCGATCCAGAATGCGATGCGCCGCCTGAAGGGGGCCGGTTACAGCGACGCTTTCGCGCGTAACTAACGCGTTTCAACTTTTCAGCAGCTTGCCCTGGCCAGTCGGAGAATATCCGACTGGCCATTTCTTTGCCCAAAGGCCGTCCGGCGGCGGGGCGGAAATCCGTCTTTGCCCATCAGGTCCGGTAAAGGAGAAAGCCCGGCCTCAGCCGCCGCAGATGCTTTGCAGGCGCAGCCAGTTGGCATCGGACATCAGCGGGGCGGTCAGCTTGCCTGCCATCGGGTCGCCCTCGATCAGGGGCAGGGTGGTTTCACCGCTGATGTCGCGGGCATAGGCATAGGGGGTGCTGCGCACCTTGGCTTTGGCAAAGAGGTCCAGCTGAGCCGTAAGGTCCACCGCCGCCGGTGGGGTGGCCAGCAGCTGTTCGGCATAGCGGTCCAGCGCCTGCGGGGCGACATCGCCGGTGGTCAGCAGGCGAAAATTCTCCCGCAGGCCCACCGCCCGCAGCAGATCGCGCAGCGGGTCGCTGTCCGCCCGACGGGCCATTTCCGTGATGACAAAACCGGCGGCAACATCGGGTTCTTCGAAATCCTCGATCACCGAGCGGTCCAGCAGGATCAAGCCACCGGGCAGATGCAGGCTCTCGCGGGTCATATCCGGCAGGACCGCCAGTTTCCCCGCCGACAGCCGGTTTGCCAGAAGCGAAAGCGCGGCGCGCCCTGCGGTCTCTGCACAGGCGGGGCCGGAGACACGTTCGATCCGGCTGAGCAGGGCAAGCCCGATCTGCGTGCGTTTCACGCCCGGCACGACGCGCAGGGTGTGATCCTGCATGGCACCGGGCAGCCAGAACAGGACAAGTGCGGCAACCACGACAAAGGAAACAACCATGCCCACCAGCCGCAGCCGCCCCGGCTTGGGGCGCGCGCGGGTGATCGCACGGCGCAGGGTCTCGATCGCCTCGATCATCTCGGTTTCGTTTTCCGCGATCTCCACCGTTTCACCGGGGTCGCCATCCGGGTGATAGATCGCCGGGGTTTCGTTCGGGTTGGCCCGTTCCACCGCGGCAAGCGACCAATGGGTCAGAGGCCGGTCGTTGAGGTTGGAGATCATCAGCGTCGCATCGCCAACCGACACGATCACCTCCTGACGCTGCGCCTCGGGCGTGGCGCGCCACAGCGCGGTTGCCTCGAGCCGGGCATATTTGGTGAGCGCGGTCATGGGGGTGCGGGTCTGCCTCTTGTTTTTTGCCTAGTTTAACACCGAAGGTGGCGGCGGCAATGGCCCAGCGGCATTGCCGTTCCGGCGCACCCCCCGGTTGTCGTCATGCAGGCAACCGCCGCAGCCGGCCGAGAGCGCGTCAAAGGGCGGCTGCGGCCTTGCGCAGTTCAAACTTCTGAATCTTGCCGGTCGATGTCTTTGGCAGCTCCTGAAAGACCACCCGCTTTGGCGTCTTGAACCCCGCCAGCGTCTCGCGGGCATAGGCGATCAGCGCCTCGGCATCTTCCACCGCACCCGGTTTCAGTTCCACAAAGGCGCAAGGCACCTCGCCCCATTTCTCATGCGGCTGTGCCACCACGGCGGCAAGGTTCACGTCCGGGTGGCCCATCAACACGCCTTCGACCTCGACGCTCGAAATGTTCTCGCCGCCCGAGATGATGATGTCCTTGGCGCGGTCCGCAATCTGGATGTAGCCGTCATCATGTTGCACAGCCAGGTCACCGGAGTGGAAATAGCCGCCGGCCAGCGCCTCTTTCGTGGCCTGCGGGTTCTTCAGATATCCCTTCATCACCGAATTGCCCCGGATCATGATCTCGCCCTGGGTGCTGCCATCCCTCGGGATCTGGGCCATCTGCGGGTCCATCACCGTGATATGCTCCATCATCGGCATGGCAACCCCCTGCCGGGCCTTGATCGCGGCACGGGCGGATTGATCCAGTGCGTCCCAATCCTCGGCCCGCCACAGGCATTCGGTCACATGGCCATAGGTTTCGGTCAGCCCGTAAACCTGGGTGACATTGAAGCCCAGCTTCTCGATCTTGGACAGGGTCGCGGGGGCGGGCGGCGCACCGGCGGTAAAGACCTCGACCTCGTGGTCAAAGTCGCGGCGGTCTTCGGCTTTTGCATTGACGATCATGTTCAGCACGATGGGCGCGCCGCCAAAATGGGTCACGCCCTCATCCGCGATGGCGTCATAAATGGCCTTGGCGGTGATGTCGCGGCTGCAGACCAGCGTGCCGCCGATCAGGGGCATCATCCAGGTGTGGTTCCAGCCGTTGCAGTGAAACAGCGGAACGATCTGCATGTAGATCGGATGCAGCACCATGCGCCAGGAAATCACCGTGCCCATGGTCATCAGATAGGCGCCGCGGTGATGATAGACGACCCCCTTGGGCCGCCCGGTGGTGCCGGAGGTATAGTTCAGCGCCAGGCTTTCCCATTCATCCTGCGGCATCTGCCAGGCGAAATCCGCATCGCCCTGGGCCAGGAAATCCTCATAAACCGGATGCCGCCCGGTCGCGGGGCCCGCCGACACATCGGTCACTTCGATGATCTGCAGGTCGCTCTGCGGCAATTGCTCCCGTGCGGCCTCCACCAGCGGCACGAATTCCGTATCCACCAGCGCCAGCTTTGCGCCGCCATGGGCCAGGATATAGCTCACCGTGCCCAGATCCAGCCGCGTGTTGATCGTGTTCAACACCGCGCCGCAGGCGGGCACGCCGAAATGCGCCTCTGCCTGTGCCGGGGTATTGGGCAGCAGTGTTGCCACCACGTCACCGGGACGGATGCCGCGCGCGGTAAGGGCCGAGGCCAGACGCGAGCAGCGCGCGTGATACTGCGCATAGGTCACCCGGTGATCGCCATAGACCACGGCCAGGCGGCTGGCAAAAACATCGGCCGCGCGCTGCAGATGCGACAGGGGGGTCAACGGCACATAATTTGCAGGGCATTTTTCAAGCCCCGTTTCGTCCTGCATCCAACCCATTTGCATCCTCCCTGCTGCTACGCTTCGGCGGATTGAGTATTGCGGTGCGAGGGCGACTTTGGAAAGGTGAAAAAAAGGGGTATCGGGTGAGCAATCAGAGCATCAGGCCGGGTTTGGCGGCAGTTTCGGTCTTGGGCGGCATGGCGACATTGGGTCTGACGGATAATTTCGTCCCCTTTATCTCCGAGCGCGGCTCGCTCTGGCAGTTCCACTTTGTCCGGTCGCTGATGGCGGTTGCCATACTTGGGGCGGTGGTTGCCCTGGGCTTTGGCAGCCTGCGGCCGAAACGGCCCTGGGCGGTGCTCGGGCGCAGCCTGTTTCAGGGCGGCGCAATGCTGATCTACTTCGGCTGCCTGTCGGTGCTGCCCATCGGGGTGGTGGTGGCCGGGTTGTTCACCTCGCCGCTCTTTGTGGTGCTGATCTCGGTCCTGTTCCAGGACAAGCAGGTCGGCCCTTACCGCTGGTGCGCCGTGGGCATCGGCTTTGCCGGGGCGCTTCTGGTGATCCGCCCCGATCCTTCGGCGCTCGACTGGGTGGCCTTCGCGCCGATCCTTGCGGGCTTGCTTTATGCCGTGGGCGCCGTGGCCACCCGCGCCTGGTGCGAAGGCGAAAGCACGCTGACGCTCAGCGCCGGCTTCTTTGGTGTCCTGGGGGTATTCGGCCTGATCGGCATGGCGCTCATCCCCGGCACCGGCGCGCCCGAGGGGCATGCGGGTTTTGTCCTGCGGTCCTGGGGGCCGCTGGACGCACCGATGCTGTTCTGGTTCGCGGTGCAGGCGGTCGGCTCGCTGATCGGCATTGCGCTGATCGTGCGCGGCTACCTGATCGGCGAGGCAAGCCATGTCGCGGTCTTTGAATATTCGCTGCTGGTCTTTGCCAGTTTCTGGGCCTGGATGCTCTGGGGGCAGGCGGTGCCGCCGCTGGCGCTGGCGGGCATGGCGCTGATTGCCTGTGCGGGCAGCATCATCGCGCTGCGCTCCGACACGCCGGTACCGGCGGGGCGCGCGCCTGCGGGTGAAGCCCCGTGATCATCAGCCGGGGACGGTCCTATATCTTTGTCCACAGCCCCAAGACGGGCGGCACCTCCATGGCGCTGGCGCTGGAGGCGCGGGCGATGAAAGACGACATCATGCTGGGCGACACGCCCAAGGCGGCAAAGCGGCGGCGGCGTCTGAAAGGGGTGCAGGCGGCGGGCCGTTTGTGGAAACACAGCACGCTTGCGGATATCGACGGGCTGATCACCCCCGGGGAGATCGCGGAAATGTTCACCTTTACCCTGGTGCGCAACCCCTGGGACCGCGTGGTCAGCTATTACCACTGGCTGCGCGAGCAGGCGTTCGACCACCCCGCCGTGCATCTGGCAAAATCGACGGATTTCGCAGGTTTCCTCTCCGACGCGGCACTGCAGTCCAGCCTGCAGGACTGGCCCGCCACCCGTTACATGCGCGATGTGACCGGCGTGGAACGCTGCAGCGCCTATATCCGGCTGGAGCATCTGGAGGCGGATGCAGCACCGCTCTGGGATCATCTGGGCTTTCGGCTGGAGCTGCCGCATGTCAACACATCCGCGCGGACGGAAACCTGTCAAAGCCTCTACACCCCGGACCTGCGCGAGATCGTCGCGCGTTGCTGCGCCGGGGACATCGCGCGCTTCGGCTATCGGTTTCCCTGAACCGCGCTGGCGGTGGTCACCTATTCCGCAGGATTGCCATCTTTGCGCCACTCAATTCCCCCGAAATCAGCGGTATTGTCGCCGGAACCGGGGACAATGCCAGATTTCCGCCGCTTTCCGGTCCCGTACCGGACAAGGGAATCACCCCACTTGGTGCCATCAACTGCACCAGCGCCCTGCCACGGCGCGTCACCATGGGGATGGATGAAATGTTTGGATGGAAGACAAAAGAGATGAACCGCCGAACGCCCGAGATGACGGGCGCCTATGACGGCGGTCTTGCGACACTGACAAACGGTCTGATGGCGGGCACGCGGGTGGCGTCAAACCTGGGCTGGCGCGCTGTCGAAGCGCTGGCGGTTGGCGATTCCGTCCTGACCTTTGACCATGGCATGCAGCAGATCACCGAACTGCGCCGCGTCATGATGTGGATCGACGCCCCCGATACGAACCCGGCCCTCTGGCCGGTCATCGTGCCTGCCGGTGCGCTGGACAACCGTGCCGAACTGACCCTGCTGGCCGATCAGGGGGTGCTGGTGGAAAGCGATGCGGCCGCCGATATCTATGGCGATCCCTTTGCCCTTGTCCCGGCGCAGGCGCTGGTAGGGGTGCGCGGCATCCACCGTGCGGCACCTCAGGAAATGGTGGAGCTGGTGGTGATCTCCTTTGCCGATGAACAGGTCATCTATGCCGAAGGTGGCGCCTTGATCCACTGCCCGGTGGCGCGGATGGTGCTGGACAATCTGCTGGACGGCACCGCCCCCGTCTATGACGTTCTGGGGCTGAGCGATGCGGCGTTTCTGGCCGGGTGCCTGACCATGGAAGACCGGATGCTGGCCACAGGCGGTCGTGGCGGCAGTTCTGCCGCACCCTGTTGATCTGACCGGCGCGGCCCATCTGGAGGGGGCCGCGGAGAGACAAGCAGACATCCCCGTGTCAGCAAAGGGGCCGCGAGGTGAGAGCCGCGGCCCCTTTTGCATGTCACGGGGGCGGGCATATTCCGGGGTGCAAGAATGGCCCCGGGCAACCCAAATTCCGGCCGGTGCCTGAACCTCAGGTCACTCAGGCCATCGTCGAAACCACAGGCTATGCGCGTTGCGCTTTGCGCTTTCCACATTTGCCGTCTGCTCCCTGCGCCAAGCAATTGCAGACATGTCAAACAAGACCTGTCATTTTTGACATGTCATGTATGACATGTCGTCCCTTGCGGAATGATGCGCCAAGGCGTTTCGCGTGATGTCTCACGGCGCGATGCGAAAACCTTACTCACGTAACGTTTCCTGCAATCAGAGATTTCAGCGCGCTACGTGGTGCATGGTTTTTCGGGTGTTTCGTCACAGGCTCTAGACCGGGATCAGGTGATTGTCCCACATCAGATCGGCTTTTGCCCTGGCCTCGCCCGACCCGCGCAGGCACCGCAGCTCTCCGGCACCTGTGGTCACGGTAAAGCCACCCTCCGCCGGGGCCACGCCACAGACGTCGTTCAGGGAGATGACCTGCGACAGGGCCATGGTGCCCGTGTCAAAGATCTGCACCCGGTTGCCACGGGGCGAGGTGACGGCAACCCGGGTCCCGTCCGGCGAACTGGCGATACTGCCGATATAGCCCTCCATCTCGCGCACCGCCTCGGGCGGGGCGTCGAAGAGGGCAATCTGCCCGCCCCTCCGGTGCCTGCCCACCAGCGCTTCCACCGGCTCTTCGCCCTGCCATTGCATGCCAAAGACGACATCGCCGCCCGGGCCAACCGCAAGATGCCGGATCGAATTCTTGTGCTGTCCATGGGGCAGCGCGGCCTGCTCGACGATCTTGCCCTGGTCGATATAGCTCAGGTTCGGGGCCATCGTGGGGATGTTCAGCTTGGTCCTTCCGGTGTCGGGATGGGTGTCGATGCCACCATTCGCCACCACCAGAATATCCGTCCCCGGCAGCCGCTTGATGTCATGCGGGCCGATCCCGCCGCTGCTGATCTCGCCCCGGCGCCTGTAGCCTGCGGCAACGTCCCAGATGCCGATGCGCCCTGCACCGGCCTCAAAGTCATTCTCGGTGGTGAACAGCCATTCGCCCCCCGCCGAAAACACCCCATGGCCGTAGAAATGCCGCCCTTCGGGGCAGGTCAGCCGGGCCTGTTGCCGCCCTGTCGCACAGTCGATCACCACCGCGAAGGTGCCGGGCCTGCGGGCAAAGGCCACCGCCTGCGGTCGCGTCGGATGGGCGGCGGCGGCATGGCCACGGGCAGGCAGGGGAATTTCGAACAGCACCGACAGGTCCGCCGCGATACCGCACAGCAGATAGGTCCCGTCCGCCCGCGCGCCTGCGGCCAGATAGGCGGGGGATCCCGCATCGGCCCAGCCGGGGACGGGCAGCACCCCGGCGGCAATCAGCCCGCCCAGAAACTGTCGGCGTCCGCGCTGCGGGGCCCCGGACACTTCAGTCACCATCCAGCGAATTGAAGCCCGCGGCCACACCCAGTGTCGGCCCCAGTGCGCTGCGGGCGAGGGCGCGGATGGCTTCGACATCCTGCTGGAGCACCTCCACCTTCAACCGGCGTTGCGGCTGGGCCACCCCGGCAAAGACCGGATCGTCCAAAGTCGCCAGATGATCAACGGCCTTGGCAAAGGCGTGGTCCAGCCCGGCGGCGACCTGCGGGTGACCGGCGGCCAGACGTTCCGCCAGATCGCGCAGGGCGGTCAGGCTCAGTGCCACATGGCGCGCCGACCGATCAGAGCGCCAGGCCTCCGCCCGCCTGGGCCGGGGGCGGTCAAAGGTGCCCAGCGGGCGGCCCAGACGCGTCTCTGCAGTGAACTCAAGCCCCGTGGTCAGCGCGGTGAAAAGCTGCTGCAACACCTCGTCTTCGCTGCGGTAGGTGCCATTCGGGCCGGGGTTCAGCATCCCGGGCGCATAGCTCTCGTGCCATTCCGCGCGGATGGTCCCGGCCGTTGCGGCGATATTAGCGGTGACCGCGCGGATCAGGCCGCACAGGTAGGCGGGATCGGCAGCACCGGTCAGCTCCGGATCATAAAGCAGGTATTCCAGCCCGTAGAACCCCCGTGCCGCGATGGAAACCTGTGCAAAGCCCTCGGCGCTGTCGATGATCGCATCGCGTTCTGCCATCAGACCGGCCAGCGCACGCGGGGTCGCGCCCCGGCTGTCGGGCCAGAAGGCCAGCGCAAAGGCCCGGTCGCCGACTTCGGTCGGGCCGAAACGCAGGTGGCTGGCGCTGACCCAGCTGTCAAACGCCACGCCGTAAGCGTCGCGCAGTTCCCGCGAAGTGGCCGCGCAGTCGTTCCCGGCCACCTCGGCCAGCCGCCCGGCATTCTCTGACAGCGCGTCAAACCGCGGCAGGATGTGATGCGTGACCACATCGGTGATCTTGGCCGTGGCATCCTGTGCCGCAGCGGCAAAGGGCATCAATGCAACAATCAGGCTCAGGAAAAATCTGGTCATAGGCTCTCCAGATAGGTGATCAGCGCCTCGCGCTCGGCAGTCGGCAGGTCGATGACCGCATCGCGCTGTGTCTGCGCCTCGCCGCCATGCCAAAGGATCGCCTCCAGCAGGGACCGGGCCCGCCCGTCGTGCAGGAAATAGCTGTGGCCACTGACCTGTTCTGTCAGACCGATACCCCAAAGCGGCGGCGTTCGCCACTCCGTTCCGCTGGCCCGCGCCTCGGGGCGGTTGTCCGCCAGACCGGGGCCCATGTCATGCAGCAACAGATCGGTATAGGGCCAGATCAGCTGGAAAGACTGTTCCGGCTGATCTTCGAGCCGGTTGGTCACGAACTTGGGCTGGTGGCAGGAGGTGCAGCCGGTCTCATAAAACACCTTCTTGCCCTGCAACACCTGCGGATCGCCCGGGTTGCGGCGCTCCGGCACGCCCAGGTTGCGGCTGTAGAAGGTCACCAGATCCAGCCCCTCGGCGTCGATCTCGGTGCCGCGCGCATCGCCGTCACCATGGATTGCGGCCAGGCAATCGGCCTGCAGATCGGTGCATTCACCAGAACCCGCCGTGAACAGGGGGTTCGATATGCCGATGTCCCCGGCAAAGGCCCCGGCCGATTGTTCCAGCACCGAAGGGTTGCCCGCCTTCAGGCCGAAGCGCCCCAGCATGGGCCGGTCCAGCGCCTTGGACCAGACGATATTGGCCCGGCCCGAAATGCCGTCACCATCCGCATCATCCGGGTCCGCCAGGGCAAGGATATCGGCGGCGGGGATCGCTTCGAGCAGGCCCATGCCGATCATCTGCGGCGCGACGCGCGGGCTCAGCATGGCGTCGGGATGCAGCGGGCCATAGCCCAGATCGGCCGCCCGGTAGGTCGGATGCCTGAGCGATACCTCGGTCCCGTCCGCCAGCGTGACCGGCTCTTCCCTGTACGTGATATCAAGGCGGTATTCAGCGGCATGCCCCTGCACGGCAAAATCCTGCAACTGCGTGCCATAGGTGGGGTCGGGGCGGCTGGCGATATAGCCTTCGATCTCGTCGATGGCGTCGCTCTCGTCTCCGGGGATCGACACCCGCAGGAACATGGAGATCGCATTGTCGTCCTGCGCCTCGGGCGGATGGCCACGCCCGTCCTTGATGTGGCAGCGCTGGCAGGACCGCGCGTTGTAAAGCGGCCCCAGCCCGTCAGAGGCCAGCGTGGAGGAGGGGGCAGAGACCCAGAGCTTGCGAAACAGGCCGTTGCCCACCTTGAAGGTCAGCTCATCCTCGAAACTGATGTTGCCGGAGGGCTGGGAAAAGGCATCCGCCGACTTGCGCGCCCGCACAGTGGCGGCCCCGGCAGAAAGCTGTTCGAATTGTTCGGGGGATGTGAAATCGGCGGGCGGCGCCAGCACCGCCGCGATGCGCGCGGCCTCCGCGGCGGTGCGGGGGATCACATTCAGATGGTTGTCATCCAGCACCGGCGCCTCCTGCGCCAGCGCCGCCGATCCCATCACCAGGATCAGCGGCACCAGAACGCAGGAGATTTTACCTTTCCGGTGTGACATGCTGGCGGGCCGGTCCCGTCGCGCCGTGGCGGCAGGCTTTTGGCTGGCTGTCATGACGGCTCCTTTAGAACGATACGACAGCCGCCAGGCCGACCGCTGTCGATTTTACACCGCCCACGTCAAAGCGGGCCAGGCCAAAGTTGATCTCGCTGTTGTCGGTTATCTGCCGGTCTATCCCAAGGGCGAGCATCTTGTCACGGCCTGCGCCGCTGGTGTTCACCACCGTCCCCGTGCCCGAGAATGACCATTGGTCCAGCACATAAGTCGCGCCGAGGGTGCTGTAGGTTGCATCCGCAGCCGTGCCGCCCGCGCCGCTGAAATGGGCCATTTCGCCGATCATGTCCCAGCCATTGCCGAAATCATGGGCCAGCCCGGCCACAACGCCGTTTTCATCCGAGACATCGCCCGTGCCCGCTGCCAGGTGGCGTGCGCCGACCCATGCGGTGGTGGCGCCGAATTCCCGGCTGAATTGCAGGGCGATGTTGTTCAGCTTGCCGGTGTTGCCGACGCCGCCCGCCGCCACCGAATTGCGCCCGCGCCGGTTGCCGATGCTGTCGCTCAGAACACTGTTGTCGGCATAAAACACCGCAAGGGACAGGGTGCCATCCGCGCCAAGGGGCGTATCGACGGTCAGGCCGATCATCTCGGCCAGCTCGTAATCGCCCGAGAGCGAGGTGCCGTAATATCCCGGTGCATCGTCCCAGGCCACGCCGAAAACCGGGCTCAGCTTGCCGACGGAGACCAGCGTTTCACCAAAGCCAAAGCGCAGGCCCAGTTCATTGACGTAAAGCCCCAGGTCATCGAAGCTGCGGTCGTCGGTAGGGTCTGTGACGGATTCCAGCGTCAGCCCGCCAAAGGCGGTGATGCGGTCGGTGATCGCCGCTTCGAACGCGGCTTCGATGCTGAGGTAGAGATCGCTGAATTCCGCCGTCGGATCATCCGAGCTGACCGTGCTGTCAACGCCGATTTCGATTTCGGCTTCCCAGGTGAAACCTGCGTCCTGAGCCTGTGCCGCATGGCCACAAAGCATCGCGAGGCCGCAAAGCCCCGCAAGGTGTGTCTGTTTCTTCATTGTTATTGTCCTGTGAGAATTTGAGACCTGGCTGGCAGTAAGGCTGGCTGATCCGGTTTGCTTATTGGAAGACGGCGTTGGGATTGTCCAGACTGTCGGAACCTTCAAAGGCGACCTGGTTGAGCTCCAGAACCTTGACCACACGTTCGATCGTGCGGGTCTGGTCGATCAGCCCGTTGACCCCGCCCATGATCAGCGCCTCGCCGCCTGCATTGCCGCGCTCCAGCATCTGGTCATAGGCAAAACCGGCTTCGGCCGCGGTCTTGATCCGCCCCAGCGCCAGCATCGTTGTGCTCAGCTTTTCGCGCATTTCTGTGTCCAGCGCCGGGTCGGTCTCTGCGACCAGATCGGAGAGCGAGGGGCCGGAGACCAGCGTGCCGTCAACACTGACATATTCACCCAGATAGGTGCTCTGCACGCCAAGCCCGTCGTAGTAATGGCTGTTGTGGGTGTTGTCGGAAAAGCAGTCATGCTCTTCTTCGGGGTCGTTCAGCATCAGGCCAAGGCGCATCCGCTCGCCCGCCTGCTCGCCATAAGACAGCGAGCCCATGCCGGTCAGCATCGCGGCAAGCCCTGCGTTCTCGTCTTCCAGCAGCGCGGTCCTGGCGGCGCCGCCATCGGCCCATTGTGCGGCCATCCACTCCAGATCCGAGACCAGCAGGTCGGTGGCGGCAACCAGATAGTCAGCGCGGCGGTCGCAATTGCCATTGGTGCAGTCTTCGCCCATCGCATAATCGGTCCAGGGGCGGTTGCCGGCACCCGCGTCATGGCCGTTCAGGTCCTGACCCCAAAGCAGGAATTCGATGGCGTGGTAGCCGCTGGCCACATTGGCCTCGATCCCGTCGGCCTCGTGCAGGGTTTCGCCCAGCAGTTCGGGGGTGATGGTGCTGGCATCCACCTCGGTCCCGGACAGGGTGAAGGTCGGGTTCGCGATGACGTTCAGCGCGGCCAGCCCGTTCTCGTCCGATGGCCCGCCATAGCTGGCGTCGACATAATCAATCAGCCCTTCATCCAGCGGCCAGGCATTCACCTTGCCTTCCCAGTCGTCGACGATGGCATTGCCGAAACGGTAGACCTCGGATTGCTGATAGGGCACCCGCGCCGCCAGCCAGGCCTGCCGCGCCCGGGTCAGGCCCATCGCCGAGGGGGCGTCCAGAAAGCTGGCAACAGCCTCCTGCAGGCGCTGGGCGGTGGTCAAACTGTCCGCGTATTTCGCCGCTGCGATATCGGCATAGGTCTCGATCACCTCGACCTTCTCGACAGCCAGGGCCGGAGTGGCGCAGATCAGCAAAGCAGCGGTGGAAAGAAGTGTGGAACGTTTCATCGGAATGTCCTTTTGGTATCTGGGTCTGCCGTCCACCTGTTGACGGCAGGTTGGTAAGGGCTGGCTGGCCCCTTTTATACCCGAGCGAATTGATAAGGAAATAGTATCCGAGGAAAAAACTAGGATAAAGCGGCCGGACGCTACGCGATGCATTGTCGCAGCCTTTTGGCAGGGCATGAAAAAGGGCGCCGAAGCGCCCCTTTCCGATCAGATACGAAGGGCGGTCAGGCCGCCGCCTCAGCCTTTGGCCCGAAGCGGCCATAGAAGGTCTGGTTCTTCTCGGCCATCTCGCGCAGCAGGTCGGGGCATTTGAAGCGGGGGCCGAATTTGGCCTCCAGCTGGTCGCAGCGTTCCGCCGCATAGGGTGTGCCGATCATGTCCAGCCAGGAGAAAGGCCCGCCCGACCAGGGGGCAAAGCCCCAGCCCAGGATCGCGCCCACGTCACCCTCGCGGATGTCCATCAGCACGCCTTCCTCCAGCGCGCGCACGGCTTCCAGCACCTGCACGAACATCAGCCGGTCCTGGATTTCCTGCAAGTCAGGCTGTTCCTCGGCCAGCGGGTATTTGTCGTGGATGCCCTTCCAATAGCCCAGGCGCTTGCCCTTTTCGTCATAGTCGAAATAGCCCGCCTTGGCCTTGCGGCCCAGACGGCCCAGGTCTTCCATCCAGACGATCAGGTCGTCGGCCTCGGAGGCGGGGTATTCGTTGCCCATGGCCGCCTTGGTGGCGCGCATGATCTTGGTCGCCAGATCGACAGAGGTTTCATCGCCCAGCTGCACCGGCCCCACGGGGAAGCCCAGCAATTGCGCGGCATTGTCGATCAGCACGGGGGCCACGCCCTCGGTGATCATGCGGTTCGCCTCGCCGCCATAGGGGATGATGCAGCGGTTGGCATAGAAGAACCGCGCGTCGTTGACCACGATCGGGGTCTTGCGGATCTGGCGCACATAGTCGAGCGATTTGGCCACCGCACGGTCGCCGGTCTTTTCGCCCTTGATGATCTCCACCAGCGCCATGCGTTCCACGGGGCTGAAGAAGTGGATGCCGATGAACTGCTCAGGGCGGCTCGATGCCTTCGCCAGCCCGGTGATCGGCAGGGTCGAGGTGTTGGAGGCAAAGATGCAATCCTCCGGGATCACGGCCTCGACCTTCCGGGTCATTTCGGCCTTCACCGATGGATCCTCGAACACCGCTTCGATGATCAGGTCACAGCCCTTGAGCTGCTCCAGATCCGGTGTGGCGGTGATCAGGCCAAGGGCGGCTTCCTTCTTCTCCGGCGTGGATTTGCGGCGCGCGATGCCCTTGTCGAAATAGGCGGCGGCATAACCCTTGCCCTTGTCGGCGGCTTCCTGATCGCGGTCGATCAGCACCACCTCGATCCCCGCCTGGGCAGAGACCAGCGCGATGCCCGCACCCATCATGCCCGCACCCAGCACGCCCAGCTTCTTCACCCGCTGGTCCGCAACGCCTTCGGGGCGCACGGCACCTTTCTCCAGCGCTTCCTTGTTCAGGAACAGCGACCGGATCATCGCCGAGGACGAAGGGTTCATCAGAACGGAAGTGAACCAGCGCGCCTCGATCTTCAGCGCGGTATCGAAATCGACCAGCGCGCCCTCGTAAACCGCCGACAGCAGCGCCTTGGCGGCGGGATAGACGCCCTTGGTATTGGCATTGACCATGGCGGAAGCGCCCACGAAGGTCATGAAACCCGCCGGGTGATAGGGCGCGCCGCCGGGCATCTTGTACCCCTTGGCATCCCAGGGCTTGACCAGATCGGCGTCCTTGGCATTCAGCACCCATTCTCTGGCCGCGGCCACCGGGTCATCGGCGACCTCGTCGATCAGGCCCGCCTTCACGGCAGCCTCGGGGGCGACCATCTTGCCTTCCAGAAGGAAGGGGGAGGCGGCCATCGCGCCCAGCTTGCGCGAGACACGGGTGGTGCCGCCGGCACCGGGGAAGATCCCGACCATGATTTCCGGCAGGCCGATGCGCGCCTTGGGGTTGTTGGCGGCAAAGATGCGGTGGGTGGCCAGCGGCAGCTCCAGCCCGATGCCTGCAGCCGTGCCGGGCAGGGCGGCGGCGATGGGCTTGCCCCCCCTCAGCTTCTTGGGGTCCATGCCCGCGCGCTCGATCTTGCGCAGCAGGGCATGCATTTTCATCGTGCCCTCAAACAGGCCCCTGGCCGGGTCATCGCCCGCGTCCTGCTTCATCTTGGCCAGCAGGTTCAGGTCCATGCCGCCGGCAAAGGACCCCTCCTTGCCGGAGGTGATCACGATGCCCTTCACGGCGTCGTCGGCCAGGGCGGTGTCGATCAGCGCGTCCAACTCGCTCAGCCCGTCGATGGACATCACGTTCATGGATTTGCCGGGCACGTCCCAGGTGATGATTGCAACGCCGTCGGCGTCAGTCTTCATGGTGAAATCGGTCATTTGGTCTCTCCCTTTTTGGGGTATGGGGTGCCATCGAGATGGGTGAAACCCTGCGGCGTCGCCAGCAGGTCCAGATCGGGATAATGGCAGATGTCGTCTTCGGCACGGGTGCCGACAATCAGATAGGTTGCGGGTTCATCGCTGTGGTTGCGCAGGCAATGCGCGGTGCGGTCGCCCGCCTTCCAGCAGCAGGCGTCGCCCGGTTGCAGCGCGGTTTCCTTGCCGTCCTCGACCACGGTCAGCGCACCGGACAGCAGGTACAGGAATTCGTCTTCCTTCTCGTGCCAGTGCATCTGCGAGGATTGCTTGCCCGGAAGCAGGGTCTCCAGCGCGACGCCGAACTGGGTCAGCCCGCCGGCATCGCCGAAGTTGAGATAGCTGAGGAACCCCCGCCCCAGGTTGAAGGGGTCGGGATAGCCCGACTGGGCTTCGGTCCCGGGAACGCTGCCTGCGCGCAGGATCATGTCACACCCGCTCGATGATGGTGGCGGCGCCCATGCCGGAGGCAATGCAGAGCGTGGCCAGACCCACCTGCTTGTCGCTGCGCTCCAGCTCGTCCAGCAGAGTGCCGATGATCATCGCGCCGGTGGCCCCCAGCGGGTGACCCATGGCGATGGCCCCGCCGTTCACATTGACCTTGTCGTGATCCACGTCAAAGGCCTGCATGAAGCGCAGCACGACCGAGGCGAAGGCTTCGTTCACCTCGAAAAGGTCGATGTCGCCGATGGTCATGCCATTGTCCCTGAGGATCTTTTCGGTCACCGGAACCGGGCCGGTCAGCATGATGGTGGGGTCGGTGCCGATCTTGGCGGTGGCACGGATGCGGGCGCGGGGCTTCAGCCCGTATTTCTCGCCGAATTCCTTGTTGCCGATCAGCACGGCCGCCGCACCGTCCACGATGCCCGAAGAGTTCCCGGCATGGTGGATGTGGTTGATCTTTTCCAGATGCGGATATTTCAGCATCGCGACCTTGTCGAAACCGGGCATGACCTCGCCCATGGCCTGGAAAGCGGGGTTCAGGCTGCCGAGGCTCTGCATGTCGGTTTCCGGGCGCATGTATTCGTCGCGGTCCAGGATGGTCAGCCCGTTCTGGTCGCGGATGGTGATGACGGAATTGTCGAAACGCCCCTCTTTCCAGGCCTTTGCCGCGCGCTGCTGGCTGGCAATCGCCAGCTGGTCTGCGTCATCGCGCGAAAACCCGTATTCGGTGGCGATGATGTCGGCGGAAATGCCCTGCGGGACAAAATAGCCCTCCATCGCGATGGAAGGATCGACGGCAATCGCCGCCCCGTCGCTGCCCATCGCCACACGGCCCATCATTTCGACACCGCCCGCGATATAGCCCATCCCGGCACCGCCCCTGATCTGATTGGCGGCCAGATTCACCGCCTCCATCCCGCTGGCGCAGAACCGGTTGATGGCGAGGCCGGAAATACGCTCATCCAGGTCGGAGGCCAGCACGGCAGAGCGTGCCAGACAGCCGCCCTGTTCCATCACCTGGGTCACATTGCCCCAGATCACGTCCTCCACGGCATGGCCATCGAGGTTGTTGCGCTCCTTGACGGCATTCAGCGTCTGGGAGGACAGGCGCAGGGCCGTGACCTCATGCAGCGCGCCGTCCTTGCGGCCCTTGCCACGGGGGGTGCGCAGGGCGTCGTAGATATAGGCTTCGGTCATGGTGGTATCTTCCTTTCTCAGGCGCGGTCAGCGGGGCTGCCGGGCATCAGGTCGTAGGGGGCTTTCCAGCCCGGTTGTTCGGACAGACGCGTCAGCCACGCGTCGATGTTGGGCCAGGCAGAGCGGTCAAAGCCGAAGGGCTCGGGGTAATAGAGGTAGCCGCAGCAGGTCAGGTCGGCATTGGTCACGCCGTCGCCCACGATCCAGTCGCGGCCCGCCAGATGTGCGTCAAGCACCGCATAAGCAGCCTTGAGACGGCCAAGCATGAAACCGATGACTTCTGCCGGGCGCTTGTCCTCGGGCAGGAAGTTCATCAGGAACCGGGTCATCCCGGCCTGCGAGCTGAGCTTGTGGTTGTCCCACAGCACCCAGCGCAGGATCTCGCGCCGTTCTGCCGCGTCGCGGCCACCGAACTTGCCGGTTTTCTCGGAGATGTAATCCTGGATCACGCCGGATTGGGTCAGCCGGACATCGCCGTCGATCATCACCGGCGCCTCACCCATGATGTTGAGATCATTGCGGAATTCGGGCGAGCGACCCTGGCCGCCAAAGAAGTCCACCTTGACCGGTTCCCAGTCGAGGCCGGACAGTTCCAGCGCCAGCGCGGCCTTGTAGCTGTGGCCCGATTCGCCAAAGCAATGGAGTTTGATCGTCATCTGTTGTCTCTCCTGTTTCCGGGGCCGGACCGGGGGTTTCACACCCCCGGACCCCCGTGGGAATATTTATGACCAAAAAGAGCTGGTGCCCGCGCGTCAGAGCGCCCGCGCGATCAGCTCCTTCATGATCTCGTTGGTGCCGCCATAGATGCGCTGGATGCGGGCGTCGGTCCACATTTCGCCAATCGCGTATTCCTGCATGAAGCCGTAGCCGCCATGCAGTTGCAGGCATTCGTCCAGCACCTCGCCCTGGGTGTCGGTCAGCCAGTATTTCGCCATCGCCGCGCGGTCCACGGTCAGCTCACCGCGCAGGTGCTCCGCGATGCAGGTGTCAAGAAAGGCCCGCCCCACGGCGGCCTTGGTCTTGCATTCCGCCAGTTTGAACCGGGTGTTCTGGAACTGGGTCAGCGGCCCGCCAAAGGCTTCGCGCTCCTTGCAATATCTGATCGTCAGATCGACGGCCCCCTCCATCGAGCCCACAGCCTCGCAGCCGATGATCAGCCGTTCCTGCGGAAGCTGCTGCATCATCTGGTAAAAGCCCTTGCCCTCTTCCTGGCCCAGGATGTTCTCGGGTGGGATTTCCACGTTGTCGAAGAAGAGTTCGGAGGTGTCGGAGGCATGTTTGCCGATCTTTTCGAGGTTACGGCCGCGCTGGAACCCCGCTGCGCCCTCGGTTTCAAGCACCACCAGCGAGACCCCTTTGGAACCTTCCTTTGGGTCCGTCTTGGCCGCGACGATGATCAGATTGGCATGTTGGCCATTGGTGATGAAGGTCTTTTGCCCCGACAGCCGATAGGCGTTGCCGTCGCGGATCGCCTTGGTCTTGATCCGCTGCACGTCGGACCCGGCGGAGGGTTCGGTCATCGCCAGCGCGCCCACCATCTCGCCCGAAACCATTTTGGGCAGCCAGCGTTTCTTTTGTTCTTCGGTGCCATAGGCCAGGATGTAATGCGCCACGATGCCGGAGTGGATGCCATTGCCCCAGCTGGCCAGATTGGCCCGGGCGCTTTCGATCAGGATCGCCGCCTCATGGCCGAAGTCGCCCCCCGCGCCGCCGTATTCCTCGGGGATGGAGGGGCAGAGCAGGCCCAGTTCGCCTGCCTGCGCCCAGGTCTCGCGGTCCATCTCGCCCTGCTTGCGCCACTTCTCGAACTTCGGGGCCCATTCGGTGGTGATGAAGGACGCGGCCATATCCGCGATCATCCTGTGTTCGTCCGTCATCCAGTTGGATGATGTCGTGCTCATGTCGTTCATGATCCCTCCCCAGGTCTGTCTTGTCGGCTCAGCGCTTGCGGTCGTCGAGTTCGGCGTTGAAGAGCCTCAGCCGCGCGATCAGGTTTTCCTCGTTGATCACGCTGCCGAAGTTCTCGAACAGGAATGAAAGCGCTTCGCCCTCGTCAAGCCCCGCCTCGTTGCTGAATTTCTTCAGCCGCCTGTACCCGTCCTCCGTCATGGCGACGGGAAAGCGGCGGGTCAGGCGGAAGCGTTTCGGCATCTTAACCTCTTGTTAATAATCAAGGTTTCGCGGCGAAACCGGGGTTCAGAAGTTCGCGGCCTCCAGTGCCATCACCGTATCCGCGCCGGACTGGATGCGGGTCAGGTGCAGCGCCGTGGCAGGCAGTTGCCGCGCCATGTAGTAGCGCCCGGTGGCCAGTTTCGTCTCGTAGAATGAAGCGTCACCCTTGCCCTCCGCAAGCGCCTTCTTGGCTGCCATGCCCATTTTCGCCCACATCAGCCCGAGGCAGACATGCCCGAACATGTGCATGAAGTCATTGGAGCCGGCGAGCGCGTTGTTGGGGTTCTTCATGCCGTTCTGCATGAAGTACATGCCCGCCTGTTGCAGGTCCTTGCTGGCCGCCTTGAGCGGATCGAGGAAACCCGCATCATATTCCGCGTCCTGACCGGCGTTCTCCTTGATGAAACCTTTCACCATGTCGAAGAAGGCCATCACATGCTTGCCACCGTCCTGCGCCAGCTTGCGGCCCACGAGGTCAAGCGCCTGCACGCCGTTGGCCCCCTCATAGATCATCGCGATCCGGGCATCGCGGGTGAACTGCGACATGCCCCATTCCTCGATATAGCCATGCCCGCCATAGACCTGCTGGGCCTTCACGGTCATGTCGTAACCCTGATCGGTCAGGAAGCCCTTGATCACCGGCGTCAGCAGCGAGACGAGGCCGTCCGCGTCCTTGTCGCCCGCGCGGTGCGCCGCGTCGATCATGGTGGCGCCCCAGAGGATGAAGGCGCGCGCGCCCTCGGCAAAGCTTTTCTGATCCATCAGGCTGCGGCGGATGTCGGGATGCACGATCAACGGATCGGCGGGTTTGTCAGGGGCTTGCGCACCTGTCACCGCGCGGCCCTGCAGGCGGTCCTTGGCGTATTCCAGCGCATTCTGATAGGCGACCTCGGCCTGCGCCAGACCCTGCATGCCCACGCCCACACGGGCCTCGTTCATCATGGTGAACATGGCGCGCATGCCCTTGTGTTCCTCGCCCAGCAGGAAGCCGGTGGCACCGTCATAGTTCATCACGCAGGTGGAATTGCCGTGGATGCCCATCTTTTCCTCGATGGAGCCGACGGAAACGCCGTTGCGCTCACCCAGAGAACCGTCCTCGTTCACCATGAATTTCGGCACGATGAAAAGCGACACGCCCTTGATCCCCTCCGGGCCGCCTTCGATCTTGGCCAGTACCAGGTGGATGATGTTCTCGGCCATGTCGTGTTCACCGGAAGAGATGAAGATCTTCTGGCCGGTGATCTTGTAGGAGCCATCGTCCTGCGGGGCCGCCTTGGTGCGCATCAGGCCCAGGTCGGTGCCGCAATGCGGTTCGGTCAGGTTCATCGTGCCGGTCCAGTCGCAGGCGACCATTTTCGGCAGATAGGTGTCTTTCTGCGCGTCCGTGCCATGCGCCAGGATGGCAGAGGCGGCACCATGGGTCAGACCCTGATACATGGTGAATGCCTGATTCGCAGAGGAGAACATCTCGCCCACGGCGGTGCCCACGACATAGGGCATGTTCTGCCCGCCGTATTGTTCCGGCATGTCCAGACCCGGCCAGCCGCCTTCCTTGACCTGCTCGAAGGCTTCCTTGAAGCCCTTGGGCGTATAGACGACGCCGTTTTCCAGCCGGCAGCCTTCCTTGTCGCCCACCACGTTCAGCGGGGCCAGAACGCCGGAGGTCAGCTTGCCCGCTTCTTCGAGGATGGCAGAGGTGAAATCGGCTTCCAGCTCATCATAGCCGGGGATGCTGCTGCCGGTCACGTTCAGCACATCATGCAGGACGAATTGCAGGTCTTTGACGGGGGGGGTGTAGCTTGGCATGGGTTTCTCCCTAAAACGCGTGTCGGTGGGGCAGGGCGCCTATTCGGCGGCCTTGCGGGATTGGGTCATGGAGGCAATCATCTTTTCCCCCCATTTCAACTGATCTTTCAGGTCGTCGATGGCCTCGTTCAGCTCATCGCGCTGCGCTTCCATGTCGGCAAGCCGGGCACGCGCGATCTCATAGGTCCGCGCGATCTGGGTCTGCTGCTGGTCGCCCATGTGATAGAGGTCCAGCAACTGGCGGATTTCCTCCAGCGAGAAGCCAAAGCGCTTGCCGCGCAGGATCAGCTTCAGCCGCGCGCGGTCCCGCTTGGTGAACAGGCGCTTCTGGCCTTCCCGGATCGGGAAAAGCAGTTCCTTGGCCTCGTAAAAACGCAGAGTGCGCGGGGTGACATCATAGGTGTCGCACATCTGGCGAATGGTCAGCGTATCTGTTGTCATCATCTCTGCTCTCATCAGAAAACCATCACGTTGATTTTGATCTGGGGATACAGAAAGTCTCTTACAACAGCGGTTGACGTTTACGTAAGTCATACGTCACGTCACTTTCGTTTCCGGACAGGCGGCAAGCCGCTGCAATGCCGGGCAACTGCCTTTGCCCCTGTTAAATTGGGGTTTGACGACAGTTTTCAATCTACTTATGTCGCAAAATCTTGTAGAATAGCGCGAGGATCGCGAGGATCTATGTCCCAGACAACCGTCAGGAGTTTCGTTAAGGATTGCGCGGCTGCATCGGATGCCGCGTGTCTCTGGCGGACCATTGTCGCGTTTTTCCACAATTGTGGCATAGAGATGGTCAGCTATCATCTGGACAACGCCGAGGACCTTCCGGGGGGGCGATCGGGCTTTGTCGAGGATGGATTCCCCGAAGAATGGATCTGCGAATACATCGACTCGAATCTGCAGGTCATCGACCCGATACCCGGACTTGCGGCCAGATTGTCCCGGCCGTTCCTGTGGTCCGAGATCGAGAAACTCGCCAATCTGACCGAACAGGAAGCAGATTTCATACGCCGGCGGAAGGCATCCGACTTTGGCGACGGGATCGCGCTTCCGGTATTTGGTCCGAAGGGGCGCAACGCCTATTTCGGACTCGGGTTTGGAAAATCGGTTGTCACGGTCCGGCCCGAAAACACCTTCGAGATGCAATGCGTGGCACAGATTGCACATCTTCGGTTCTGCGAATTGATAGAGGACACGCTGCGCAACATCGATCTTTCCCCCAGGGAGCTGGAAATTCTGCGCTGGATGGCACGGGGCAAAAGCAACAGCGTGATTGCCGAAATTCTGGGCATTTCAAGGCATACGGTTGACACCATAGGCCGCAGACTATTTGACAAATTGGATGTTAACGATCGCACGACCGCAGCCATCAAAGGGCTCGGGTCGGGACTTTTGCAAATTAAAGAACTTGATATCGTGTAGCGCATTCGCGTGACGTGACCCGCGCGTTTGCCACGGCTATCTGACCCGTCCATGCGCTATGCTGCACATGCAGCATGCACTGCGAAAGGCTCCTAAATGAACGATTCCGCGAAATCCCTTCCCACATGTGATCCCCGTGAACGTCTGTTGGAAGCGGCCAAGCTGGTAGAAGACGCTGCTTACGACCTGGCGTCATCGCATTCCAGCGGGCTGGTGTCGGAATTGATCGTGATCGCCGCAGAGATGGACCGAATCGCAAAAGTCATCGCGCCCGCCGACCGCCTGCAGGATGAAGGGGTCAAAACCTGATCCGACGGGGACTGAGCCGCGGATCAAGGGGTCGAAAACCTTTGATTAATGGGTCCAGAGCCTAAGCGCTTCTCTTTTCCAGCTCTCCGACGGTGTCATCGTGCAGGCGCTGCAATTCGGCCATGGCCTCATCCAGTTGCGCGCGCTGCTCTGCCAGTTCCTTGAGTTGCCGCTCCGAGGCCGTCACCCAGGCGCGCATCTGCGCCTCGGTTCCTTCCTTTTCGTAAATCAGCAGCCACTGCCGGATGCCCTCTAGGGAAAAACCGAACTTGCGGCCGCGCAGGATCAGTTTCATCCGCGCGCATTCCCTGGGGCTGTAAAAGCGTGACCGCCCTTCGCGTTCCGGCTGCAGCAGTTCGATGTATTCATAGTAACGCAGCGTGCGTGGTGTGACGTCGAACCGTGCACACATCTGTTTGAAGGTCAGTCTTTCTTCGGCCATCATCAATCTCCCGCAGCGCAAGCTAGGATGATGCCGTGCCAAGCGCAACAGGTGGTCTTGTCCTTTGCGTGTCACCAGCCGATAACGGTGCCCGAAAGAGGGGCCGATGACGGACAAATTGAAACAAGCCAACCAGTTCATCCGCGCCCTGCCGCATGCGCGCGCGCTCGGGATGGAACTGCAATCTCTGGAAATGGGGACAGCGATCATCTCCATGCCCTATGCCGAGAGGCTGATCGGTGACCCCAAGACAGGCGTTGTGCACGGCGGCGCCGTGTCGGCGCTGATGGATACGGCCTGCGGCGCTGCGGTGATGAGCCATCCCAGCAATCCGGCGGGCACCGCAACCATTGATCTGCGTATCGAATACCTGCGGGCCGCCACGCCCGGGCAGACGATCACCACCGAAGCCACCTGTTACCATGTCACCCGCTCCGTGGCCTTTGTGCGGGCCACCGCCCATGACGAGGACCGCGCGACGCCTGTGGCCATGGCCACTGGGACCTTCACGGTGGAGGGGCGCAAATGACCCGGCGTCCCGCACCTGAACCGGTTCAGATCGTCAAACAGCGCCGCGATGCCGTCTTGCGCGCCCTGGTCGAGGGGGTGCCCTATGTGCAGTTCATGGGCATCACCTTTGAACGCCGGGGCGATGAGCTGACGGGGATCATGCCCTACAAGGACGATCTGATCGGCAATCCGATCCTGCCCGCGCTGCATGGCGGTGCCACAGCGGCGTTTCTGGAGGTCACGGCGATCATCACGCTGAGCTGGGCCTTTATCTGGGAGGATATGGAAAGCGGCGCGCTGGATGTCAGCGATCTGAGCCATGTGCATCTGCCGCGCCTGCCCAAGACCATTGATTTCACCGTCGACTACCTGCGCTCCGGCCTGCCGCGCGACGCCTATGCCCGCGCCCGGATCAACCGCTCGGGGCGGCGCTATGCCAGTGTCCATGTGGAGGGCTGGCAGGACAACCGGGAACGGATGTTCGCCCAGGCGACAGGCCATTTCGTGATGCCGCAGCGCAAGGGGTGACGTGACAGAGCCGATTTCCGACGGCGAGGTGCGCGCGATCAAGGCAGGTGCGCTGGCGCCCCGCGATGTGGTCACACATCGGCGCGTGCTGAACATCGCGCTGCCCATCGTCATCTCCAACGCCACCGTGCCTCTGCTGGGGGCGGTGGATACCGGCGTGGTGGGCCAGATCGGGCTGGCCGCGCCGGTGGGGGCGGTGGGGCTGGGCGCGATTATCCTTTCCGCTTTCTACTGGGTCTTCGGGTTCCTGCGCATGGGGACCACCGGATTGACCGCGCAGGCAACCGGCAACGGTGACGAGGCCGAGGTGGCCGCCCTGCTGACGCGCGGGTTGCTGGTGGGCCTTGGGGCCGGTCTGGTTGTGGTGGCCCTGCAGCTGCCGCTGTTCTGGGCGGCCTTTCTGGTCTCTCCGGGCACCGAGGAGGTCGAGGGCCTCGCGCGGTCCTATATGGCCATCCGCATCTGGTCGGCCCCGGCGGCCATCGCGCTTTATGCCATCACCGGATGGCTGATCGCGCAGGAGCGCACCCGGGCGGTGCTGGTGATCCAGCTGGTGATGAACGGGCTGAACATCGGTCTGGACCTGTGGTTCGTGCTGGGGCTGGAATGGGGGGTGCAGGGCGTGGCCCTTGCCACTTTCATCGCGGAATGGACCGGGGCGATGCTTGGCCTGTGGTTCTGCCGCGCGGCCTTCCGGGGACCGGGCTGGCGCAACTGGCTGCAGGTTTTCAACCGGTTGAAATGGGTTCAGATGGTGCGGCTGAACACCGATATCCTGATCCGGTCGCTGCTGCTGGAGGCAATGTTTGTCTCTTTCATGTTTCTTGGGGCCGGGTTGGGCGATGTGACGCTGGCGGCCAATCAGGTGCTGCTGCATTTCCTGATGATCACCTCTTACGGGCTGGACGGTTTCGCCTTTTCGGCGGAGGCTTTGGTGGGCAAGGCCATGGGCGCGCGGCAGCGCGATGTCCTGCGCCGCAGCGCGATGCTGAGCATGGGCTGGGCATTTGCCACTTCGGCGCTGGTCGTGGTGGTTTTTGCGCTGGCCGGACCGCAGATCATCGACCTGATGGTCAAGGCGCCGGAGGTGCAGCAGATGGCGCGGGTCTTTCTGCCCTATGTCGTTGTCCTGCCCCTGATCGCCTGCGGGGCCTTCATGCTGGACGGGGTCTTTATCGGGGCCACGCGGTCGCGGGACATGCGCAACATGATGGCGATCAGTTTCGGCATCTACGTGGGGGCGGTGACCCTGCTGCTGCCTGCCATCGGCAATCATGGTCTCTGGGCAGCGATGCTGATTGCCTTCGTGGCGCGGGCCGTGACCCTTGGGCTGCGCTATCCCGCGCTTGAACGGGCGGCAGCTTAGAGCGCCCCGCCTTGAATTTGTATCGCCGATACCCTGCCGCGCTGCGCGCTCTCGGGACATCGGCGATATGGCGTGTATCAGGTAAAAGGCGGGACGCTGTAGGCGATTTTTGAAAAAATCGCCGCCGGAATTTTGCAAAATTCCGCAGCGCTTGTCAGAGCAGGTCCTGCACGGCCTCGGGCGGGCGACCGATCACCGCGCGGTTGCCTGCAAATACGATGGGCCGCTCGATCAGGACCGGGTTCTGCGCCATGGCCGACAGCAGCGCCGTTTCCGGAGTCTCGCTGTTCAGGCCAAGCTCCTTGCAGTCCTTCTCTCCCTTGCGCAGCATGTCGCGCAGGGAGGACAGCCCCAGCGCCCTGCGGGCCGCGTCGATCTCGGCCTCGGTCGGTGCGTCCTCAAGGTAGCGGCGGATGGTGACCTCGGCGCCGCTCTGCTCGATCAGCGCCAGGGTCTGGCGGGATTTGGAGCAGCGCGGGTTGTGCCAGATGGTGATCATAGCCAGTCTCCTCTGCGACTGCCAACGGCATCGGCCACCTGGTCAAACCCGTCCCGGGCCAGCAGGGCGTCAAGGCCGCGGGCGATTTCGCCGACCAGGCCAATGCCGCCGTAGACCAGGGCGGTGTAAAGCTGCACCGCGCTGGCACCTGCACAGATCTTGGCATAGGCCTGTTCGGCCGAGCCGACGCCGCCGACCCCGATCAGGGGGATATCGGTGAGGGTGGAGAGCCGGGCCAGCACACGGGTCGATTTTTCGAACAGCGGCGCGCCAGACAGGCCGCCCGCCTGCTGCGCATGGGCCGAGCGCAACCCGTCGCGGCCCAATGTGGTATTGGTTGCGATGATCGCCGAGATGCCCGCGGCATTTGCCACCTCGGCCACATCGGCGATTTCCGCCTCCGACAGGTCCGGCGCGATCTTGAGGAAGACCGGGGTCGCGCCGCGCACCTCCATTACCCCGTCCAGAAGGGCCGCAAGCGCGGCCTTGCCCTGCAGGTCGCGCAGCTTTTCGGTATTGGGAGAGGAGACGTTGACGGTGGCAAAATCGACATGGTTGCGGGCCGCGATCATGACCCGGGCAAAATCATCCGCGCGGTCCGTGCTGGTCTTGTTCGCGCCGAGGTTCAGGCCAACCGGAATGCCAGCGCCGCGCCGCGCGAGCCTGCCACAGATGGCATCGGCGCCTTCGTTGTTGAAGCCGAAGCGGTTGATGGCGGCGGCGTCCTCGCTCAGCCGGAACAGGCGGGGGCGCGGGTTGCCCGGCTGCGGCAGGGGGGTGGCGGCCCCGATTTCGATAAAGCCGAACCCGGCGCGTGACAGCGGGGCGACGGCGGTGCCGTTCTTGTCGAAGCCTGCCGCCAGCCCGACAGGGTTGGGCAGGTACATGTCGGCAAGGGTGGTTTGCAGCCGTGGCGTGGTGACCGGGCCGGGGCTGGGGGCCAGGTTGCAGCGCAGCGCCCGCAGGGCAAGCCCATGGGCCACTTCCGGGTCAAGCCGATGCAGCGCGCCGAGCCCCAGACGCTCGATCAGCGACATCATGCAAAGCCATCCCGGGTGGCAAGCGGGGTGCTGCGGATCAGCCGCGAACTGCGGACAGCGGCCTGCCGGTGGATGACCGCGCGCTGATATTCGGGGTCCGAGACCATCGCCAGAAAGGCATGGGCATTGGGGTAGGCCGCGATGAACATCGCATCCCAGTTCTCATCCTGGGGGCCGATGAGGGTCATGTCGAACTGGCCCCGCCACAGGATGCTGCCCCCCACGCGCGCCAGAACCGGGGCCGAATGCCTGCCGTATAGCGCATAGGCCTGCGCCCCGGTCAGCCCGTCCCGGGCCAGTTCGTGATCGCCGGGGTAATTCGCCAGATCGTTGAAGGCCACGAGGTTGAGCATGTTGAGCGGCGCATCGCGGTCCAGCGCCTTGAAGGCGTCGAACTGGGCGCGGTCCGGGTCGATGAAATCGCTCATTGGCCGGCCTCCTCCAGACCTGCGGGGAACTGGTGGCGCCCGTCGAGGATCGGCAGCGGCTGCGCCCAGACCACATCTTCCATGGTCATGCGGCGGTAGAGATGCGGAAACAGCGCCCCGCCGCGCGAGGGTTCCCATTTCAGCGCCTCACCTGCGGCTGTCGCGTCCACCGCGACCAGCATCAGCCCTTCGGCCCCGGCGAAATACTTCGCTGCCGTCTCTTCGACCTGTGCGGCGGTCGAGAAATGCACATAGCCATCGGCGATGTCGATGGGCGCCCCATCGGTGCTGCCGGCCTGGCGCAATGTGGTCCATTGGTCGGCCAGAAATATCTTGAAAATCAACATGAGGCAGTCATGCCCCGGCAGTCAACGCGGGTCAAGCCGGGTCGGACCCTCGCAACCGCCTGGATGTGCCCCTGCCGTCGGATTTGAGTATTTGGGGCATAAAGAAGTCCGGTTATCTCTTCTTTTTGCCAAAATTTCCGGTCCAGAGCCTAACAGGCTGCTGAAAAACGCCGGGCATTGCCGTTGGTCAGGAAAATTGTTCCTTGCACAGGCGGTTGTTCGGATCACAGAGGGCCGCGCCCGACCCTGGGAGGGCGCGTTCCAGACGTTTGAACAGGGTGCCGCGCTGAAAATACTCTGTGCTGTCAATGATTTGCGTGACGTTGAAAAAGCGCCCTCCCGTTTTGCCAGAGGCAAACCTTCGGTTTGACGGGAGGGTCGGGCGCGGCCCGGGCTTTCAGCCCGCGCCAAGGGTTGTGGAGGTCGCATCGAAGAACAATTCCCCATACGCGGCTTGGAAAACCGCATACAGTTTCGTTTTTCAGCAGCCTGTTAATGGGTCCAGAGCCTACTCACCCGTACTCAAAGTTCGGTTCATTGAATACAGTTCTCAACAGCAGGTTCGCGCCCGACCCCGAGGGCGGCCCTCCATTTGGCGCAGCATTTCCATTTTTCCATACTGCGCAGCATTTTGCGAGGTCGGAGTTTCGCACCCGCCGTTTTGCCGAAGGCAAACCTGCGGTTTGACGGGGGCGGGGTCGGGTGCGAACCGGATCGCAAGCGATCCGGGCGCAGGAGGAAGTGATCCGCATTTCGTTTCCGCCATACTAAGCCCGCGCTTCATCGGGAACAGAGCAGGGCATTGCCGCCTGCGGCGCTTGACCCAACGGCATGCCGCGCACAAGCGCTTTGACAGTCGCAAGGGCGCAGGCCACCATGCTGCCATCTGTTCCAACTGGGGAAAAGCAATGAAACGATTCTTGACAAGCGTTGCAGCGCTGGGCCTGACGGCCGGTGCGGCTGCCGCCGACTATCAGCTTACCATTCTTCACACCAATGACTTTCACGCGCGGTTCGAGCCGATCAGCAAATATGACGGTCCCTGTGGTGCCGAAGACAATACCGCAGGCGACTGCTTTGGCGGTTCCGCCCGGCTGATGACAGCGATCACCGAGGCCCGTGCGCGGTCCAACAACTCGATCCTGGTGGATGGCGGCGACCAGTTTCAGGGGACGCTGTTCTATACCTATTACAAGGGCGCGCTGGCGGCCGAGATGATGAACAAGATGGGCTATGACGCGATGACCGTGGGCAACCACGAATTCGACGACGGGCCCGAGGTTCTGAAAGGCTTCATGGACACGATCGACTTTCCGATCCTGATGTCCAACGCCGATGTCTCGGCAGAGCCGCTGCTTGCGGGCAAGCTGCCGAAATCCACCATCATCGAAAGGGGCGGTGAAAAGCTGGGCCTGATCGGGCTGACGCCGGAAGATACGGATGAGCTGGCAAGCCCCGGTGAGAACATCACCTTTTCCGACCCCGTTGCTGCGGTGCAGGGCGAAGTGGACAAGCTGACCGCCGAGGGCGTGAACAAGATCATCGTGCTGTCGCACTCCGGCTACGGCGTGGACCAGCGCGTTGCCGCTGAAACCACCGGCGTGGACGTGATTGTCGGCGGCCATTCCAACACGCTGCTGAGCAACACCAATGACCGTGCCGAGGGGCCCTATCCGACCATGGTGGGCAATACCGCCATTGTGCAGGCCTATGCCTATGGCAAGTTCCTGGGCGAGCTGAACGTGACTTTCGACGATGAAGGCAATGTGACCGAGGCCAGCGGCGAGCCGCTGATCATGGATGCCGCGGTGACCGAGGACGAGGGCACTGTCGCGCGCATCAGCGAAGCGGCGGCACCGCTGGAGGAGATCCGCAGCAAGGTCGTTGCCCATACGGATGAAGCCATCGGCGGCGACCGCGAGGTCTGCCGGTCCCAGGAATGCACCATGGGCAACCTGATTGCCGACGCCATGCTGGCGCGGGTGGCCGATCAGGGCATTGACGTGGCGATCCAGAACGGCGGCGGCATCCGTGCCTCCATCGACGCGGGCGATGTGACCATGGGCGAGGTGCTGACGGTCCTGCCGTTCCAGAACACCCTGTCCACCTTCCAGGTGAGTGGTGAAACCCTGAAGGCGGCGCTTGAAAACGGTGTCAGCCAGGTCGAGGAAGGTGCGGGCCGTTTCCCGCAGGTTGCGGGCATCACCTTTGCCTTTGATGCCAGTGCCGAACCGGGCAGCCGGGTCAGCGACGTGATGGTCGCGGGAGAGCCACTGGACATGGGCAAGACCTATGGCGTGGTCTCCAACAACTATGTGCGCAACGGTGGCGACGGCTATGACATGTTCAAGTCGGCAATGAACGCCTATGACTTCGGCCCAGATCTGGCCGATGTGACCGCCGACTACCTGGCGGCGAATGCGCCCTACAAGCCCTATACCGACGGGCGCATCACGGTAAAGTAAGGCATATGCCCTGAGTACGGAGAGGCGCGACCGGTCCCGGCCGCGCCTTTTCCTTTGCCTCCGGGCGCCGGACTTTTCGAAAAGTCCGGGCCGATTTTTTCAAAAAAATCGTCACCGCCCGGACGGCGGGGTCAGCGCGCGGCCTGTGCCGGTTCCGGCGGCTGCTGCGCGGCCTCGGCCGTCTGCAGGGCAGAGGTGCGGCCCGCGTTGAGAGGCTGAAAGCTGGACTTCTCCGCATCGGCCACCGCCTCGCGTTTGGATATCCGCCAGAGCGTGTAAAGGATCACTACCCCGTGCGAGACCGCCGTGGTCATGAACAATGCGCGGATCCCGATCTCGGCCATGGCAAGGCCCGCCACCGTCGGCCCGATGATCGAGCCGATGCCGAAGGTCAGCAGCAGCCCGCCCGAGATCTGGATCGCCGTGCCGGGTTCGGCGTGGTCATTGGCATGGGCCACGATCACCGGATACATCGCATAGATCGAGCCGCCCAGCAGCGCGGCCAATGTCAGGTTCATCATCCGCCCCTGCGGGGCCAGCAGGATAAACCCAAGGTCGGCCACCAGCGCCAGCGCCGCCACGCCGACCAGCACCTTGCGGCGGTCCATCCTGTCGGACATCAGCCCCACGGGCATCTGGATGATGGCCCCCGCGAGGATCGGGATCGAGATGAAAAAGGACACCGCCGCCAGGACCAGCCCCACGTTCTGCGCATAGACCGCCGCCAGCGTGCCAAAGGCGGCGTTGGAGACACCAACCCAGAAGACCGCAAAGACCGCGACGGGCGAATTGCGCCACAGCGCCGCGAGGTTGAGCTTTACGGTGACCAGCGGCGCGGGGGAGGAGGAGGAACTGAGTGCGGTCGGCACCAGTGCCATGCAATAGAAGATCGCCGCCAGGGCAAAGAACAGGAAGCCCGAGGGGTCCCCCACCGTCAGCATCAGTGATCCTGCCGTGCTCGCCGCGAGGTTGACCATTGTGTAGACCCCGAAAATGCGGCCACGGGTGTCCGGGGTGGATTGCTCGCTCAGCCAGCTTTCCACGATCATCGCCGCCCCGGCAAAGCAGAAACCGCAGACGCCGCGCAGCACGATCCAGGCCCAGGGGGTGATCTGGATGGCGCTGGCCAGCATGGAAATCGCCGCAATCGCGGCCATCGCGCCAAAGGCCCGGATGTGGCCCACCCGCGCCACCAGCGGCGGCGTCATGATGCAGCCCGACACATATCCCACGGCCCAGCCGGTGCCCAACAGCCCCAGCGAAATGGCCGAGAATCCTTCGATCGTGCCGCGCACGGGCAGGATCAACCCGTTGATTCCGCCTGCAAAGAGCAGGAAGGCGGAGCCAAGCAGAAGCGCGCTGACGGGCAGGAATTGTCTGATCATCTCTTGATATCCTATGGCCAATTGCCCGAAGCTTGCCAGATATGCGCCGCCTTTTACAGGTGGGGTCTGCGATTATCCGGGGACCGCCGCTTGTGCAGGTTTTCGGGGCGCAGGACAGGCTCAAGGCCGGTGACGGCCGGAAAGGACAGCAGATGTGCGGACGGATTGCAGTGACCTTGCCCCATGATGCCATGGTGCGGCTCTTTGCGGCGACGCCGGCCAACAACCTGCCGAAGGTGCCGCAGTATAATGTCTGCCCGACGAACCAGGTCCATATTGTCACTGGCAGCGGCGATGGGCCGCGAAGGCTGGGCGCGATGCGCTGGGGGTTTATCCCCCGATGGTACAAGAAACCGGGCGATGGCCCCTTGCTGATCAACGCCCGGGCCGAGACGATTGCCGAAAAGCCGGCCTTTGGCGCGGCGGCGCGGGAACGGCGGGGGCTTGTCGTGGCGTCAGGGTTCTATGAATGGACCAAGGATGCGGAAGGGGGGCGTGACCCCTGGTACATCACCCGGCGCGACGGGGCGCCCCTGGCCCTGGCGGCGATCTGGCAGGACTGGCGCGCGGAGACTGATGAGGGGCTGCGGACATGTGCGGTGGTGACCTGCGCCGCAAATGATCCGATGCGGGCGATCCATCACCGCATGCCGGTCATCATCGAGGCGGCGGACTGGCCGCTCTGGCTTGGCGAGGCGGGCAAGGGGGCGGCAACCCTGATGGTGCCCGCAGCCGATGATCTGCTGACCTGGCATCGGGTGGACCGTGCCGTCAATTCCAATCGCGCCGAAGGGCCGGAACTGATCGAAGAAATCTGAACGCAGAAATGGGCCGCGTCACTGTCACGCGGCCCTTTGCGGGGTCGTCTTTGATCTCAGTCGTTCAGCGGCGCGGGATCATATGAAATCTCGCCTTCCATCAGGCCTTCGCCGTCTTCACCGTTGGTGAAGGTCAGGGGCGTCGCATGGGTCAGGTTCAGGCGATAGGTCGCATCCACTTCGATCGGGCCGGATGTCCATGTATCCTCGGGGCCGGAGAGGTGCTGAACCTGGCCGCTCTGGTTGGTGAAAATGACATTGTCACCGGGCTTTGCGTAGATGGTCGAAGGGAAATAGGACCCTTCCACGATCAGCACGGATTGGTTGTCGGCCTGGGCCGCACCGGCCCAAAGCGTGCTGGCAGCGGCAATTGCGCAGGCGCCTTTGCAGAATGATGTAAGCATCGAAGTGCTCCTTGTAACGGCCCCACCCGGTTACGGATAAATTTGCTTAGAAGGTAAATGCGGCATAAATTTGGCGAATTGCCGCTTTGTGCCCCTATTGCAGCGTCCCGCCTTTGACACGAGGCGGCTCACATCGCCACTGTTCTGAGAGCGCGTAGCGCGGCAGGGTATTGGCGATGCAGGTTCAAGGCAGGGCGCGATAAGTTCCTGACTGGCGTCCTGCTCCCAAACCGTCCCGCGCAAAGCCTGACTCACGCAACGTTGCTTGAAATCAGGGATTTCAACGTTACGAAAAACGCCTCTGCGCGCCGTTCCGCAACGGACGACATGTCATGTAAGACATGTCAAAAATGACAGGTCTTGCATGACATGTCTGCAAGTGAGGGGAGCAGGGAGCAGGCGGCAAAAGTCGAAAGCGTAACGCGTAAAGCGTAAAGCCTATGGTTCGGACGCCAGTCTGAATGACCTGAGGTCGCCTGAAATCCATGATTTCAAGCGGGGATGACGAAGGTTTCAGGTAAAGGCGGCGCGCTTCAATCCTCGGCCTGTCCGGCCTGGTCCGCGAGCCAGGTGATGAAGGAGCCAAGCGCCGCGCCGGTGTCGCGGTCCCGCGGCCAGACCAGATAGTAGCTGCCGATGCTCTGGGTGGTCTGGTCGGAGGCCAGGATCAACTGCCCGTCGCGCAGATAGGGGTCGGCAAAGAAGGTTGGCAGCAGCGCCACGCCCAGCCCATGGATCGCCGCCTGCGCCATGGTGGAAAACTGATCAAAGACCATGCCCGCGGGCGGCTCCGCTTCAACGCCCAGGGCGGCCAGCCAGCGCGCCCAGCCCCTTGGCCGCGTTTCCAGATGCAGCAGGGGGTGGTTCAGCATCTCTGCCGCGTCATGCACCGGCGCCTGCATCAGGTCGGGGGCGCAGACGGGCACCACGGTTTCGGGCATCAGTGGCAGGTAGCTGACGCCGGGCCAGTCCTCGCGCCCGAAATGGATCGCGGCGTCAAAGGTGCTGTCCTCGATCGCATAGGGTTTCAGCCGGGTGGAGAGGTTCACGGTGACTTCCGGATGGCTGCGGGCGAAATCGCGCAGGCGGGGGGCCAGCCAATGCATTCCGAATGCGGGCAGGATCGACAGGTTCAGCGCGCCGCCCAGGGGGTTGGTCCGCGCCGCCACGCTGGCCTGCGCCAGACGGTTCAGGATGTCACGGACGTGGCGGACATAGGTCTGTCCGGCTTCGGTCAGGACAAGCTGCCGGCCCTGCCGGGTCAGCAGTTCGACGCCAAGTTGCGCTTCCAGCGTCTTGAGTTGTCGGCTGATCGCGGATTGCGTCAGCGACAGTTCCTCTGCCGCGCGGGTGGCCGCGCCCAGCCGGGCCACCGCCTCGAAGGCAAGCAGGGCAGAGATCGACGGCAGGAAGCGGCGGGGGGCGATCATCTATGACTTTTTCTCATATATGCAGGACAAAGCAGCGATAGTCATTCAGGGCCGTTTTTGCAATACTGCGCGCAACCGCACCCCCCAATGGAGGAACTGCCATGAACGCCGAAGCCCCAATCCTGCGCGCCAAGGATGCCCCCGATCTGGGCACCTTTGACTGGACCGATCCGTTCCGTCTGGACAGCCAGCTGACCGAAGACGAGCGGATGATCCGCGATTCCGCGCATGCCTATGCCCAGGAAAAACTGCAGCCCCGCGTCATCGACGCCTTTGCCAACGAGGAAACCGATCCGGAAATCTTCCGCGAAATGGGCGAGATGGGCCTGCTGGGGATCACCATCCCCGAGGAATACGGTGGGCTGGGCAGCGGCTATGTCTCTTACGGGCTGGTCGCGCGTGAGGTGGAACGGGTGGATTCCGGCTATCGGTCGATGATGTCCGTGCAATCCAGCCTGGTGATGTATCCGATCTATGCCTATGGGTCAGAGGCGCAGCGCAAGAAATACCTGCCCAAGCTCTGCACCGGTGAATGGATCGGCTGTTTCGGCCTGACCGAACCGGATGCCGGTTCCGACCCCGCCGGGATGAAGACCCGCGCGGTCAAGACTGCCACCGGCTACAAGCTGACCGGCTCCAAGATGTGGATCTCCAACGCGCCCATCGCCGATGTCTTTGTTGTCTGGGCGAAATCCGATGAACACGACGGCAAGATCCGCGGCTTCTTGCTTGAGAAGGGAATGAAGGGGCTGAGCGCGCCCAAGGTCGGCAACAAACTGTCGCTGCGCGCCTCGATCACCGGTGAGATTGTCATGGACGGTGTGGAAGTGAGCGAAGAGGCGCTGCTGCCGCATGTGCAGGGGCTCAAGGGGCCGTTCGGCTGCCTGAACCGTGCGCGTTACGGCATTTCCTGGGGTGCCATGGGAGCGGCGGAATTCTGCTGGCACGCGGCACGCCAATACGGGCTGGACCGCAAGCAGTTCGGCAAGCCCCTGGCGCAAACGCAATTGTTCCAGAAGAAACTGGCCGACATGATGACCGAAATCTCGCTGGGCCTGCAGGGCTCTCTGCAGGTGGGCCGTCTGATGGATCAGGCCAATGCGGCGCCCGAGATGGTCTCCATCGTCAAGCGCAACAACTGCGGCAAGGCGCTGGATGTCGCGCGTCACGCCCGTGACATGCACGGCGGCAACGGCATTTCCGGCGAATTCCAGGTGATCCGTCACATGATGAACCTGGAGACCGTGAACACCTACGAAGGCACCCATGACGTACATGCCCTGATCCTGGGCCGTGCGCAGACCGGCTTGCAGGCGTTCTTTTAAAGCGCCCGACCTTATATCTGACGCAACGTGTGACACGAATGTCCCGAAAGCGCCGCAGGCGCGGCAGGGTATTCGTGTCACAGCTTCAAGGCCGGGCGCTAAAGCGCCCCGCCTTAAATTTGAATCGCCGATACCCTGCCGCGCTTAGCGCTCTCGGGACATCGGCGATACGGAGTGTATCAGGTCAAAGGCGGGACGCTGCAAGGCACCGGATTGAGGGGGCGTTCCTCCCCCTCAAACTCCCCCTCCGGATATTTCCTGCCAAAAAGAGAATGATCCCATGCCCGCTGGCATGGCGCAGCCTCCGGCCCCGCCGGGCGCTGTTTTGTTGAGGATTCCCAACTACGGAGAGTGCCGCCGGGGCATTTTTGCACCATATTTGGGCAACAAACCGGATTGTGAACGGAAAATTGCAGTCGTGTTTTGCTTTTGAAAACGCTCGCGGGTTAGCTTTAACGCGCAAAGCGCAACAGGAGTTCCCATGTTTCGAAATTTTTTTGCCGCCTGTCTTCTTTCTGTTTGTGTCCAGCCGGTCCTTGCGGCTGATGGCCATCCGGCATGCAGCCGCGCCGGGCCGGGGCTGAACTTCTGCGCGGGCGAAGATTTCATGCGCATCGACAAGGGGCAGAGCATGGGGATCAGCTATTGGCTGCATCCTGATGGCTTCATTTCCAAGGTTCTGGCCGAAAAGGACGGCACGATTGCCGCCACCCAGCAGGCGATCGAGGCGCGGATCATCGAGATGATCAATGCCCGCGCCGGGGCTGTGGGGCAGGACTTCGAATTTGTCGATCTGGACAGCCGGTCGATCAATGGCGCGCCTTTTGGCACTTTGACCTATCGCCTTGCGGGGCCGAAGAAGGCGACAACCGTGTTGCACAGCTATGCCGCGCTGAATGGTGTGCTGGTTCAGGTGCTGAGCCAGGTCGCGCCGCGCAGCTCTGCCGGCGATACCGAGGCGCTCAGGCATGCGCATTTCGCGGCCGTCGGCGCCTTGCAGCCAACCGGGCCGGAAGCGGAACTCTGATCCTGTTGCGTCATGCGAAAAACCACAATCACCTGACGCTGCCCGAAATCAGAGATTTCAACGAGTCACGTGATCTCTGATGCTTCAGGTAATTCGTCAGACGCTTTGGTCGCGCGGGGCGGGTGCGCCCCCTTCGAAATTATTGCCATTCACATAGTCGCAGGGGGCTTCCTGCATTTCCAGATGCAGGCCGGTGCCGGTATAGGGATGGGCGCGGGCCAGTTCCTCGTCCACCTCGATGCCGAGGCCGGCGGCGGTGGGCGCGGGGATAAAGCCGTCTTCCACCCTGATACTTCCCTTGATCAACGCGTCATGAAACGGGGTTTCGATGGTTTCGGCCATCAGCAGGTTGGGGATGGAGACGGCGAACTGGATGTTGGCCGCCCATTCCACCGGCCCTGCATAGAGATGCGGTGCCATCTGGGCGTTATAGACCTCTGCCATGGCCGCGATTTTCCTGGTCTCCCAGATGCCGCCGGACCGGCCAAGGGCAGGTTGCAGGATCGCCGCCGCCCCTGCCCGCAGGATGGGCGCGAATTCGGCCTTTGTCGTCAGCCTTTCGCCCGTGGCGATGGGAATGCCCACGGCACCGGCCACCTGCGCCATCTGAGCGACATTGTCGGGCGGCACCGGTTCTTCGTACCAGAGCGGGGAATAGGGCGCGATGGCCTGGCCCAGCCGGATCGCGCCCGCGGTGGTGAACTGGCCATGGGTGCCGAAAAGCAGATCCGCCTTGTCGCCCACCGCCGCGCGGATCGCGGCGCAGAATGCGACGGACTGGCTGATGTCGCTCATCGCGGGCATATGGCCGCCGCGCAGGGTATAGGGCCCGGCGGGGTCGAACTTCACCGCCGTATAGCCGCGCGCGACACAATCGGCGGCGGCTTCAGCCGCCATCCCGGGTGAGGTCCAGAAATCGGCCAGGCTGTGCTGGGGCAGGGGGTAGAGATAGGTATAGGCGCGGACCCTGTCGTTCATCCGCCCGCCGATCAGCGCATGCACCGGGCGGTCGCGGTCCTTGCCCAGGATGTCCCAACAGGCAATCTCCAGCCCCGAAAAGGCCCCCATGACCGTCAGGTCGGGCCGCTGGGTGAAACCGCTGGAATAGACCCGCCGGAACATCAGCTCGATGTTTTCGGGGTTCTCCCCGGCCATGTGACGCTCGAAGACATCCTTGATCACCGCGCGCATGGCCTCCGGGCCGACAGAGGCGGCATAGCATTCGCCCCAGCCGGTGATGCCGGTATCCGTCGTCACCTTCACCAGGATCCAGTAGCGCCCGCCCCAGCCCGGGGCCGGGGGCGCGGTCACGATGATGTCCAGATCGGCCAGCTTCATGCCTTCAATCCTTCTTTATGTCCGAAGTACCCCGGGGGGCTGGCCCGCCGGGCGTTACCTGTCGAACAGGATCACGTTCCGTCGCGCGGCACCACCCTTGGTATCGGCAATCGCCTCGTTGATCTGCTCCAGCGACCAGCGCCCCGAGATCAGCTCGTCCAGTTTCAGACGCCCCTGAAGGTAGAGGTCCACCATCCAGGGGATGTCGCGCTGGATCACCACATCGCCCATCTTGGAGCCGACCATGCCCTGACCCATGAAGGCCATGGTCACGGGTTCGTAAGAGGACATTGCGCCGGAATGGGGCATGCCCACCATGATCACCTTGCCACCGCCCGCCAGATAGCGCGGTGCCGCGTCATAGGCAGGGATCGCGCCCACGGTGACGATGACCGCGTCAGCGCCGCGGCCCATCGCCTTTTGCGCCGCGCGCCAGGGCTTGGGCCCGCTGGCCAGCACGCCGTCGGTGGCACCGAATTCCTTTGCCACGGCCAGTTTCTCTTCGCTCATGTCCACGGCGACGATGCGCCGCGCGCCTGCGATGCGTGCGCCCTGGATGGCGTTCAGCCCCACGCCGCCTGCGCCGATCACCACAACGTCCTGACCGGCGCGCAGACCTGCCGCATTGACCACGGCACCAACCCCGGTGATCACGCCGCAGGCGATCAGGGCGGCGGCTTCCTTGGGGATGTCAGGGCTGACCTTGACCACCTGGGATTGTTCGACCACGACCTTTTCGGCAAATGCGCCAGAGGCCATGGCCTGATGCAGCGTGCCGCCGTCTGCCGTCTTCAGCGGGCCCTTGTCACCGTCATAGGGGGTTTCGCAGACCGTCGGGCTGCCGCTGGCGCAGCTGGGGCAGGCGCCGCAGGCGCGGATCAGGGTGACGACAACACTGTCGCCCGCCTCCAGACCCCGCACATTGGCCCCAACCGCCGATACGCGGCCCGCGGCCTCGTGGCCATAGACCGCAGGCAATGTGCCGCCCCAGGCCCCTTCGGCATAGGAAATATCGGAGTGGCAGATCGCGACCGCATCCAGCGTCACTTCGACTTCGCTGCCCTCGGGCGCGCGCAGCTGCACCTCTTCGATCACGAGGGGAGCACCGAATTCATGGGCGACGGCGGCTTTGATCATTTGCACGGGTAAAATCCTTTCCGGGGCAAGTGGCGTGGTCTCTGGGCGGTAGCCTGACCCGGAACCGCGGTGCGGCGCAACCGTGGAAGCGGCGGGGAGTGTCGCTTTACGCTGCGTCGGTTCGCACAGCGGGACGGATGAACAGCAAGAGCGCGGCAACAGAGAGGCACATGGCCACCAGGAAGGGCGCGCCGGGCAGATAATGCGCGGTGTCGCGCTGGGCGAAAGTGGCAAAGGTCCAGGTCATGGCCAGGGGGGAGAGGATCATCGCCAGCGAGGCGGCAGAGGTCAGCGCGCCCTGCAATTCGCCCTGGGCATTGGCGGCGACCCGTTGTGACATGATGCCCTGCAGGGCAGGCGGGATCACCCCGGCAAGTGCCGCCAGCGGTGTCAGGGCCAATGCCAGCGGCCCGGAAGAGATGATCCCCAGCGTGCCATAGGCGGCAATGGCAAAGACCTGGCCCAGCACGACGGTGCCGCGCTCCCCGAACCAGTGCAGCGCCAGCCGGATCGCGCCGCCCTGCACCAGCGCCATCACCGCGCCGAAGACACCCAGTGACAGGCCGATGACGGCGGGTGTCCAGCCGAAACGCTCCTGGCCAAAGTAGGACCAGACCGAAGGATAGACCGCAAAGGCCACGTGATAGAGGAAATAGACCAGCAGCAATTGCCGCAGGCCGGGCAGGCGGCCCAGGTGGCGCACCACGCCCAGCGGGTTCGCGCGCCGCCAGTCGAAGGCACGGCGGTTCTCCGGGCGGACGGTTTCACGCAGCACCACCCAGCCCAGCAGGACATTGCCGCTGGCAAGCCCCGCCGCGGCCCAGAACGGCGCGCGGGTGCCGTATTCGGCCAGCACGCCGCCGATCAGCGGCCCCAGCACAAATCCCGCGCCAAAGCTGGCCCCGATCAGGCCAAAGTTGCGGGTGCGCTCGCCGGGGGCGGAAACATCGGCCATATAGGCGGTTGCGGTGCTCTGGGTGGCGGCGGTGATGCCACCGACGATCCGGCCTGCCAGCAGCAGCCAGATGCTGCCCGCCAGCGCCATGACCACGTAATCGGCTGCCATGACCAGAAGCGATATCAGCAGGACGGGCCGCCGGCCAAAGCGGTCGGAAAGGCTGCCTAGCGCGGGGCCGCAGAGAAACTGCATCACCGCAAAGCTGGTGGCCAGCAGACCGCCCCAAAGCGCCGCTTCGCCCAATGTGCCGCCGCGTACTTCGCGGATCAGATCCGGCATCACCGGGACCATCAGACCGATGCCGATGGCATCGATCATCACGGTCAGCATGATGAAGACGACGGCGGGCCGCATCCGCGTCAGAGCGACTGGGTCCGTGCGGCAAAGCGCTCCGCCTGCCTGCTGGCGTCGCCGGTGCCGGAGCCGGGGGCAAAGACCGCGCGGTCAAGCTGGGGGTAATCGGCGAGCGCCAGTGTTTCCAGCGAGGTGCGCTTGTCCAGCGCGTCGAGGCAAAGCGCCTTGGTGACCTTCTGCGCCTCGGGGCGTGGCATGATCTCGGCCAGGGCAAAGCTGAGGGCCTCGGCGTGGATCAGGCCCAGCCCGCTTTCCAGGTTGGATTGCATCCGGACCGGGCGGGGGACAAATCCGTCGGCCAATTCCCTGGCATGTCCGAGGGCGGCGGCCAGCGACAGCGTGAGCTGCGGCACCGCCATCCATTCGGCGAACCATGCGGCGCCGTCACGCTGGTGCTGGTGGGCGGCGGCGGATTGCAGGCTGCTGCGCAGGCCGGTGAACTGATGCCCCAGCGCCACCATGACCGAGGGGGCCACCGGGTTCTGCTTTTGCGGCATGGTCGAGGAGGCCCCGCCGGAGCCGAGCGAGATTTCCTGCGTGTCGCTGCCCGACAAGGCGATCAGGGTCTGGCCCATATGCGCAAGCGCTGCCATGACCTGACCCTGCCAGTCCGCGATGCGCAGGATTGGCGTGCGGTCGGTGTGCCAGGACCGCTGCGGGTCATGCAGGCCCAGGGCCTTTGCCAGACCGGCGCGTGTCGCTGCCGCGTCATGGCCCAGTGCCGAGGCGGTGCCGGAGGCGCCGGAGAGCGACACCCAGAGCGAGGTCTTGCACAGGTGATCCAGCCCCGCCAGCGCGTCCAGCAGCGGCGTTCCGAACTGGGCCAGCACGGCGCCCCATGTGGTGGGCGTGGCGTATTGGCCATAGGTGCGGGCGGGCATCGGCTGATGCGCATGTTCCGCCGCTTTCTGCCCCAGCGCCTTGAGGATATGGCGCAGATCCGCTTCGGCCAGCGCCAGGGCCTGCCGCAGGCGCAGCATCAGCCCGGTATCGACGATGTCCTGACTGGTGGCCCCCCAATGGACGTATTGCGCATGTTCCGGTGCGTTCATCTCGGCCCTGAAGGCCGCCACGAGACCCGGCACCGGCACGCCGTTCTGCCCGGTGCTGGCCCCCAGCGCCCCCGGATCCACGGCAATTTCCAGCGATGCGCGGTGGATTGCGGCGGCGGAGATTTCGGGGATCACACCCTGCGCGCCCTGAACCTTGGCCAGCGCCCCTTCGACCAGCAGCATCGCGCGCAGCGCCGCGCTGTCGGTGAACAACCGACCGGTCTCGCCGGGGTTGAACAATTGCGCGAAAAGCGGTGAATCGAAAACCGAGGCCGCCATCAGAACCGGCCCTCCGGCAGAGTGGATGTGTCAGACATGTCCGACCCCTTTCAGAAAATCACTGAGCACGCCGGCATATTCCCGGGGCTGTTCCACGCAGGGCAGGTGGCCTGCCTTGCGGATCAGGTGGAATTTCGAGCCGGGGACAAGATCAATGGTTTCGCGCACCAGATCGGGCGGGGTGGAGCCGTCCTCGGAGCCTGCGATGCCCAGCAGTGGCAGGCGCAGGGAGGCGGTGGGCGTGTAGAAATCGGTGCCGGAAATCGCGGCGCAACAGCCCGCGTATCCGGCATCCTCGCCGCGCACCAGCATGTTGCGCCAGAGTTCAAGTTCCGGCCGGGCGCGGAAATCGGCGGCGAACCAGCGTTCCATCACCGCATCGGCCAGGCTTTCGATGCCGTCTTTCTCCACGGTGGCGATGCGTTCGGCCCACATATCCGGGTTGCCGATCTTGGCGGCGGTGTTGCTCAGCACCATGGCGCGGACCAGGTCCAGCCGCTTGGTCGCCAGCCCCTGGCCGATCATGCCGCCGATGGAGAGGCCCACAAAGACGCATTGCCGGACGCCGAGGAAATCCAGCAGCCGTTCGACATCCGTGATCAGCGCACCCATCGAATAGGGCGCAGGCGGGCAGGAAGACAGCCCATGCCCGCGCTTGTCATAGCGGATGATCCGCAGCCCTTCAGGTAGCATCGGCAGAATCGGATCCCAAAGCCGCATGTCGGTACCCAGCGAATTGGCAAAGACCACCGGCGCACCGTCTTCGGGGCCGTCCACACGGTAATGCAGGCGCACGTCGCCGGTATCGAAAATCTTCATCAGGGGTCTCCGTTCAGTTCTATGGTGGCCATGATCTGCCCATGATCCGAGGCCAGCTTGTTATAGGGCGCCTCGGGGTGGCTGCCATCGGTCAAGTGGTCATTCAACACGCTGAAATAGGTCATTTCGCCGATATGCCCCTTCCAGTCCGGCAGGAAATGCCGCGACAGCATGACTTGGTCAATACTCTCGTAATTGCCGCCGAAGGCCGCCGTATAGACCATGTCGCGCAGGGATTTGCGCACAAAGAGCTTTTCCGCCGGATGCAGCCGCAGCGCTTCGATGTCTTCGGTGATCTGAGCGCTTTCGGCTTCGGTATAACGGTCGCCGCGATGCTGTGCATCATGGCGCAGCATCCAGGCATAGTTCCTGAAGGGGACTTCGCCGGTGATGATCTCGGTGCTGACGGCATGTTCGCCATCGTTGAAATCCCCCAGCACGATCACCGGGTTGCCTGCGCGCAGCTCCTGAACGATGGCGCCGCGCAGCACCCAGGCCTCGGCCATGCGGCGCATCGCGGCCCGGGCCGCACCCAGCGCGCGGCCAATGGGATCATACTGCGTCAGGTCGGCCTCTGGCGCGAATTCGGCCCCCTCCGGGCGGATGTATTCGCCCAGTTTCGATTTCAGGTGGCAGTTGAAAACGGTGATGACCCGCCCTGCCACCGGCACCCGCACCTTCAGGATGGGGCGGCTCAGCTTGTGGATGGTGAAATGGCCGCCCTCGTCGCCGCCGAAGGTCTGAAAGGGGATTTGCAAGGGCCGGTCCAGCACCTGAATGATCTGCGGCTCTTCGGTAAACCCCAGGCGCGACAACACCGCCACACCGGGACGGCGCTGGCCCGGCGCCCCGTCATGCACATTGGGCGCAAAGGCCAGCGCGGCATTGCCGTAATCGCGGTAAGCCAGCCGGTCGAAAATCGCCCGGTGGCGATAGCGCTTGTCCGCGCCCGGCAGGCTGGCAGCATTGCTGTCCATGCCATAACGGTCGGCGCGGGTGATGGTGGCGCGCAAGGCGTCCTCGTCAAAAATTTCCTGAAAGCCGATCACATCGGCATTCAGCGTGGCGATCTGGTCGGCCAGCCAATCCTCTTTCCAGGCGTATTCCTCGGGCGTGTAGGACTGGAACCGGTAATATTCCTTGTCCGGCGCGATCAGGTTCTTGACGTTGAAACTGGCGATCGTGAAAGCGGTCATAGGGTGGCGAGCGCCCGGGCAAACATGGCGGGGTCCACATTGCCGCCGGAAATGGTGACAATCACGTCCTCCCCCGCGATCTGATCGGCGCGGTAGAGCGCGGCAGCCAGTGCCACCGCAGCACCGGGTTCCGCCACCAGCTTGAGCCGGTTGAAGGCCTGACCCATCGCCGCCAGCGCCTCCTCCTCGGTCACCACAAGGCCGGGGCCGCAAAGGCGGCTGAGAATAGGGAAGGTGATGTTGCCCGGCTGCGGCGTGAGGATCGCGTCACAGATGTTGCCCGAACCCTGCGCGTTGCGCTCGATCCGCCCGGAGACGAGTGACCGCGACACATCGTCAAACCCCGCAGGTTCTGCCGGGCGCACCCGCAGCCCCGGCGCTTCGGCCTCCAGCGCCAGTGCGATGCCGCTGGTCAGGCCGCCGCCGCCGCAACAGACAATGACATCGGCGGTCTCGATCCCCTGTTCCGCCGCCTGCTGTGCAATCTCAAGCCCGCAGGTGCCTTGCCCCGCGATCACCTGCGGTTCGTCGAAGGGTTTGACCAGCGTCAGACCACGCTCCGCGCTGAGCCTTTCGCCGATCTCGTCGCGGTCTTCGGTGGCGCGGTCATAGGTGATGACCTCGGCCCCCAGAGCGGCGGTGTTCGCCAGTTTCAGCGCGGGGCTGTCGGCGGGCATGATGATGACGGCGGGCACGCCATGCATCCGCGCCGCCAGCGCCACACCCTGCGCGTGGTTGCCCGAGGAAAAGGCGATCACCCCGCGCTTGCGCACCTGCGCATCCATCGCCGCCAGCGCGTTGTAGGCGCCGCGAAACTTGAAGCTGCCGGTGTGCTGCAGGCATTCCGGCTTCACCCAGAGACGGCGGCCTGCGATCTCGTCCAGAAAGGGCGATGACAGCAGCGGGGTGCGCCGCGCCTGGCCCTCCAGGCGCTGGGCAGCGGCGCGGATCATCTCGATGTTCATGACAGTTTTCCTATCCATTCTTTCAGGGCGGCAATCGCCTCTGGTTCATCCAGAAAGGGAACATGGCCGCGCCCCGGCACCACGGCGGTGATCATGTCGGGGCGGCGTTTCTGCATTTCGGCCAGGGTCTCGGCGCTCAGCAGGTTTGACGCGGCACCCCGGATGCATGCCAGCGGCAGGCCCGCCATGGCATCGAAGAAGGGCCAGAGGTCGGGCGCGGGCTGGCCCATCGCCGCCTCAACCGCTTTGCGCATCTGCGGATCATAGGTGATCTTCAGCCCTTCGGCGTCCTGCACATAGTGTTTTTGCGCCTCTTCCAGCCAGCGGCTTTCGGGCACCCCCTCGAATTCGGGAAAGGCGCGGGCCATGGCGGCGGCGGCTTCCGCATGGGTTTTTGCCGCCGGGTTGCGCCCGATGTAACCCATGATGAAATCCAGCCCCGCCGGGTCGATGAAAGGGCCCACATCGTTCAGCGCCACGCCCAGCAGGCGGTTCTTTGCCCCCGCCGCCAGCCCCATGGCATTCAGCCCGCCGCGCGAGGTGCCCAGGATCGCCACCTTGTCGAGCTCCAGATGCGCCAGCAGTTCCAGCACGTCGCGGCATTCGACGGGCAGGGTGTAATTCCGCCAGTCGGGATCGAAACCGGATTGCCCGCGCCCGCGATAATCCAGCCTGATCAGCCGGTTACCCGCCAGATGCGGGGCGACATAGTCGAAATCGGCACCGGTACGGGTGAGCCCCGCAAGGCAGAGGATCGGCAGGCCGTCGCCTTCGTCGGTGTAATGCAGGGACAACCCGTCGGACGTGGTGAATTTCCCCATCACAGGCCCGCCAGTGCCGGGATGCCGGTCAGGTCTTGCAGCCGGTGCACAGGGGTCCAGGGCAGGCGGTCCAGCGGCTCTCCGCCACGGTTGACCCAGGCGGTGACAAAGCCATAGCCGGTTGCCGCCGCCGCGTCCCAGCCGTTGGAGGAAACAAACAGCACCTCGTCGCGCGCGCAACCGAAATGTTTGCCCACCAGATCATAGACCGAGGCGTCGGGCTTGAAGATGCCGACACTTTCCACCGAGAGCGAGACATCCAGCAGATCGCCGATCCCGGCGCTGTCGACCGCGCCCTGCAGCATCGCGGGGGATCCGTTGGAGAGGATCGCGGTGTTCATCCCGCCCTGTTTCAATGCGGCAAGCATCGCAGGGACTTCCGGATAGGCCTGCAATTCCCAGTAAAGCGCCAGCAGCCTTTCGCGCAGTGCGGGATCGCCCGCCTGGCCGGTTTTTTCCAGCGCCCAGTCCAATCCGTTCTGGGTGACAATCCAGAAATCCTCATGCGCCCCGGTGATGGCGCGCAGCCAGGAATATTGCAATTGCTTGCTGCGCCAATGCTCTGCCAGCACCGGCCAGTCGTCCCGAATCGCGGTAAATGCCGGTTCCGATGCGGCCTGACGCGCGGCGGCGGCGACATCGAACAGCGTGCCATAGGCGTCGAAAACGCAGGTGGTGATGGGCATGCGCGGTCTCCTTGCTTGGGGGCAGATTGTCACGGTGCGTCCGGGCTTGAAAGACCCGAAATGGCGCTTTGCGCGCCCCGGGCGCGGGGGGTTTACACCCGTGCCATGCTTTGAAAGGGTAGCGCGAATCCGAAGCACCCGCGCAGATACGCGGCCTTTTATACATTCCCGAACAGATTGGAGATCTTCATGACTGAGGTTAAATCAGGCGATAAAGTTGCTATTCACTACACCGGCACGCTGCTGGACGGCACCACATTCGACAGTTCCGAAGGGCGCGACCCGCTGGAATTCGAAGTCGGCTCCGGCCAGATCATTCCGGGCCTCGACGGTGCCCTGCCGGGCATGGCCGTGGGCGAAAAGAAAGTGGTCAAAGTGCCCAGCACCGAAGCCTATGGCGCGGTGAATCCCGAAATGCGCCAGGCTGTCCCGCGCGAAGGTATCCCGGCGGACATCCCGCTTGAAATCGGTACGCAGTTGCAGATGCAGACCCCGGACGGGCAGGCCCTGCCGGTGACCGTGGTGGATGTGGACGAAGCAACCGTGACGCTGGATGCCAACCACCCGCTGGCAGGCAAGGATCTGCAGTTCGACATCGAAGTTGTCAGCATCGGCTGAGGCTTGCAGGCGGGGCCGGACCCCGCAACCGGAATTCAGGGGCGCGGTTTCAGGGTCTGAAGCTGCGCCCCTGTTTCATTCGCCACTGCCGCAGGATCCAGCGCAGGGCCTGTTGCGCCGGCGGTGGGCCGGTTCACCTTGACCCGGTCGCGGGGGCGGGTGCTGACCTGAACCGCGTTGTTCTCTGCGCCCTGCGGCAGCACAGCCGGGCTGGCCTGCGGCGTGGCCGCGGCATCGCGCCCCATCATGGCCAGGATCGCATCGCTGCCCGCGGTTGTCAGCGCCCGGCGCAGGTCCGGCTCCGCCCGCAGGATGGCGGCGATGGTCAGCATCAGCACGATCCCCAGGATGCGGGACCAGAACAGCGCGCGGCGCGACCGGTCCCGGCGCGATTGCAGCACCTCGTGGCGGTATGTCTCGAAGAAGTCCATGCCCGCCCTCTACGAGCCGAATTCGGCAAAAACAGGGCGCGCCTTTGATTTCTGACGCGGACGGAAAATTCGAATTTTCCGGGCCGGACTTTTCGAAAAGTCCGATCCCCCCTCGCAGATGTCGGTCCTTGGGCCTATGGAGGGGCATGAACAGCGATAGCACCTTTGAAATCTTCCTTGTCTGCGCCCCGGGGCTGGAGACCGTCCTGCTTGAGGAAGTCGTCGAGAAAGGCTTTGCCGCGCCCGCACCCGGTCCGGGCGGCGTGACGGTCAGCGGCGGCTGGCCCGAGGTCTGGCGCGCGAACCTTGAATTGCGCGGGGCCACGCGGGTGCTGGTGCGCATCGGGCAGTTCATGGCCTTTCACCTGGCGCAGCTGGACAAACGTGCGCGCAAGTTCCCCTGGGGCGAGGTGCTGCGTGCGGATGTGCCGGTGAAGGTGCAGGTGACCTGCAAGGCCTCGAAAATCTATCATGCGGGCGCTGCGACCCAGCGGATCGAGACGGCGCTGCGCGAAAGTCACGGCATCACGGTCTCGGCAGAGGCCGAGCTGGTCATCAAGGTGCGTATCCATGACAACACGGTGACCATCAGCCTCGACACCAGCGGAGAGGCCCTGCACAAGCGCGGCCACAAGGAAGCGGTGGGCAAGGCGCCGATGCGCGAGAACCTGGCCGCGCTTTTCCTGCGGCAATGCGGCTATGACGGCACCGGGCCGGTGCTGGACCCGATGTGCGGTTCCGGCACCTTTCTGATCGAGGCGGCGGAGATCGCGGCGGGCCTGAAACCCGGACGCAGCCGCAGCTTCACCTTTGAGAACCTTGCCAGTTTCGATCCGGCGCGCTGGGAAGAGATGCGCAGCACTGCGCCGGGCGCGCCGCCCGAAAACCGCTTCTTCGGATCGGACCGCGATGCGGGGGCCATAAGGATGAGCAGCGCCAATGCCGCGCGCGCAGGCGTGGCGGAGTGGATCAGCTTTGCCTGCCATGGGGCGGGCGAGGTGATGCCGCCCGAGGGGCCCCCCGGCCTTGTGATCGTGAACCCGCCCTATGGCGCGCGGATCGGCAACAAGAAACTGCTCTATCCGCTTTACGGGACCTTGGGTCAGACGCTGCTGAGCCGGTTCAGGGGCTGGCGTGTCGGGCTGGTCACCAGCGAGCCGCCGCTGGCCAAGGCGACAGGGCTGCCCTGGCAGCCGCAGGGCGCGCCGGTGGCCCATGGCGGCATGAAGATCTGGCTCTGGCAGACACCGGTGCTGCGCTGAGGCCGGGGGGGAGGTCTGGATAAGGCCACGCCTTGCCTCTTTCGACGGCCAGAACTTCAGGGGATCCACATATCGGGCCATGCAGATCGGGTCCAAACCGGACCTTCGGCGCGAGGCGCGTGAAAGTCTGGTAAGCGGGCTATGTTTCCGTCAATCAATACGTCCCAGGCCCGGCTTGCGCGCCGCTTTGGTTTCAGCGCGTGCAGTGGCTTTGCACTGGCGTATCTGAGGCAGGGCAAGCGGCGCGACCCTTCCGTGGTGCGCGCCCGGGTTCAGAGGTTCTCGGCCTGTGGCATTCCCAGAACGTGAAAGCCGCCATCGACATGGATGATCTCACCGGTGGTGCAGGCACCCGCATCGGAGGCCAGGTAGACCGCCGTGCCGCCCACGGCCTCCAGCGTCGCATTGGCGCGCAGAGGCGCGTTCATGTCGGTGTGTTTGTAGGTCTTGCGCGCCCCGCCGATCGCGGCACCGGCCAATGTCTTCATAGGGCCGGGCGAGATGGCGTTCACCCGGATGCCATCGGGGCCCAGATCATTGGCGAGATAGCGCGTCGCGCTTTCCAGCGCGGCCTTTGCCACCCCCATGACGTTGTAGTTCGGCACCACCTTGTTCGATCCCTGGTAGGTCAGGGTCAGCAGGGTGCCGCCATTCTCGACCATCAGCGGATGGGCGCGGCGGGCCACCTCGATGAGGCTATAGGCGGAAATGTCGAGCGAATGCTTGAAATTGGCGCGGCTGGTGTTCAGGAACCGGCCCGTCAGTTCGGATTTGTCCGAAAAGGCAATCGCATGGACCACAAAGTCGATGGTCGGCCAGCGCGCCTCCAGATTGTCGAATGCGCGGTCGAGTGAGGCGTCGTCGGTGACATCCACATCAACCATGAAATCCGCGCCGATGCTTTCCGCAAGCGGCTTCAGCCGGCTGCCAAAGGCTTCGCCCTGATAGGTAAAGGCCAGTTCCGCGCCTGCCTCTGCCATAGCCTTTGCGATGCCCCATGCGATGGAGCGTTCGTTGGCGACCCCCATGATGAGGCCGCGTTTTCCCTTGAGCATATCCGACATGATCCGGTCCTATCCCTGAAACTTCGACAGGATCATCGACCCGTTGGTGCCGCCAAACCCGAAGGAGTTGGTCATGACCGAATCCAGACCTGCATTATCCACCCGCCTGGTTGCGATTTCAGCAGGGTCCAGCGCGGGGTCCAGCGATTCGACGTTGATCGACGGGGTGATGAAATCATGCTCCAGCATCAGCAGGCAGAAGATCGCCTCCATCGCGCCGGCGGAGCCTTGTCCGTGGCCGGTCATCGACTTGGTGGAGCTGACCGGCGGGGTCTTGCCCTGGCCAAAGACGCGGCGCACGGCTTCGATCTCGCCCACATCGCCGACGGGGGTCGAGGTGCCATGGGCATTGATATAGCTGACCTTGCGGCCTTCGGGCAGGGTGGCCAGCGCCAGTTCCATGGCGCGCTGGCCGCCTTCGCCGGAGGGGGCGACCATGTCATGCCCGTCCGAGGTGGCGGCAAAGCCGGTGACCTCGGCGTAGATCTTTGCGCCGCGGGCTTTCGCGTGCTCCAGGTCTTCAAGCACCACGATGCCGCCGCCGCCGGTGATCACGAAACCGTCGCGGTTGGCGTCAAAGGCGCGGGAGGCCTTTTCGGGCGTGTCGTTGTACTTGCTGCTCATGGCGCCCATGGCGTCAAACAGGCAGGACAGGGTCCAGTCCAGTTCTTCGCCGCCGCCGGCGAACATCACGTCCTGCTTGCCCATCATGATCTGCTCTGCCGCCGATCCGATGCAATGCAGCGAGGTGGAGCAGGCCGAGGTGATGGAATAGTTGATGCCCTTGATCTTGTAGGCGGTGCTGAGGTTCGCGCTGATCGTCGAGGACATGCATTTGGGCACGGCAAACGGGCCGATGCGCTTGGTCGCGCCGGTATCCCTGACCACGTTGTGCGCGGTGAGCATGGCCGAGGTCGAGGGCCCGCCGGAGCCCGCGATCAGACCGGTGCGCGGGTTGCTGATGGTGGCTTCATCCAGGCCCGCGTCGGCAATCGCCTGGCCCATGGCAATATGCGCATAGGCCGCACCCGGCCCCATGAAGCGCAGGGTGCGTTTGTCGATGTGGTCGGTCACGTCGATCTTGAGCGTCCCGGCGATGCGGCTGCGAAAGCCGTGTTCGGCCATTTCCTCGCTTGCAACGATCCCCGATGTGCCCGCCTTGAGAGCGGCAAGCACTTCTTCGGCGTTGTTTCCGATGGATGAGACGATCCCCAAACCTGTGACGACGACGCGGCGCATGGGCGCACTCCTTTGATGGTCTTTGTTCTGTTTAGGACAGGTCTGTCGTGACACGCAACCGGATTGGGCGGGCCGGACGTGATCGCGGGCGCGCGCCCGGCGCGTTCGCTGGCCCCCTGTCGCGTGCCGCGATGCCCTGTCCTCCCCGCCGCACAAGCGGCAGGGGGCAGGGCGGCGCCGCGGCTCAGCTTTCGCTCAGCGCGACCTTCATGTCCTTGACTTCATAGATCACTTCGCCGTCGGCCTCGACGATGCCGTCGGCCACGCCCATGGTCAGGCGGCGGGTCTGGATCGCCTTGGTGAAGTCGATCTTGTAGGTCAGCATCTTGCGGTCGGGGCGCACCATGCCCTTGAGCTTGACCTCACCCACACCCAGCGCATAGCCGCGCCCCTGCCAGCCGCGCCAGCCCAGGTTGAAGCCGGTCAGCTGCCACAGGCCGTCAAGGCCCAGACAGCCCGGCATGATCGGGTTGCCGGGAAAATGGCACTCGAAGAACCAAAGATCCGGGGTGATGTCGAATTCGGCCGTGATATGGCCCTTGCCATGGGCACCGCCATCGCCGGAAACATCGGTGATCCGGTCCATCATCAGCATCGGCGGCGCGGGCAATTGCGCATTGCCGGGGCCGAACAATTCTCCGGCGGCGCATTTCAGCAGTGCGTCCTTGTCGAAACTCGTGGGGTAGTCGGCCATGCGGCGGCTCTCCTGCTCGGGTCATTCCAGTCTGTCCCGTCTAGCATTGCGATATTGCGCGCCGCAAGGGTCCCGAGCCTATTGCCCGATTTCCGAATATCAATTGAAAATCCCGCCCGAAGTGCTTAGTACAGAAGGAGGAACAGACAATTGGGGCCGGGATGGCGCAGACACATCAGGACAATGGAACAAGATGGCTGGAGCAGGCGGGCGTGCGCCCGACGCGTCAGCGTGCCATACTTGCGCGTCTGCTGGTGGGGGACGGCAAGCACCGCCATGTCACCGCCGAAAGCCTGTTCGAGGCGGCCAAGGGGCAGGGCGATGCGGTATCGCTTGCCACTGTCTACAATACGCTGCGCGCCTTTTGCGAAGCGGGGCTTTTGCAGGAAGTCACCGTTGACGGGTCCAAAAGCTATTTCGACACCAACACCCATGACCACCCGCATTTCTATTGGGAAGACGATGGCAAGCTGACCGACGCGCCCTCGGATCAGCTGATCATCTCGAACCTGCCGGATGCCCCCGAAGGGGCCGAGATTGCCTCCGTTGATGTGGTGATCCGCCTGCGGCGCAAGGCCTGACCGCGTTCAGGGTTATCTGGCCATGACCCATCCGCTGCTTTCCGAAGATCTGATCGAGACCTATCAGCGCGACGGTGTCGTGCTGATCAAGGGGTTGTTTGCAAATCATGTGGACACCCTGCGCGCCGGTGTCGAACGCAATATGGCCGAGCCCGGCCCCTATGCGTCGAACAATGACAAACCGGGCGAGACCGGGCGTTTCTTTGACGATTATTGCAACTGGCAGCGCATTCCCGAATTCGAGGATGTGATCCGCCGCTCTGATGCGGCCCAGGTGGCGGCGGAGCTGATGCAAAGCGCCACGGCGCAGGTGTTCCACGATCATGTTCTGGTCAAGGAACCCGGCACCTCCATGGCCACGCCCTGGCATCAGGACGGGCCGTATTACTTTGTCGAAGGGCAGCAGACGGTCAGCTTCTGGTCACCGCTTGATCCGGTGCGCGAGGCATCGCTGCGCTGCGTCGCAGGGTCGCACCTGTGGGAAAAGCCGGTGCTGCCGACCCGCTGGGTCAAGGGGGATGCGTTTTTTGACCCCGAACCCTATATGCCCGTGCCGGACCCTGATGCCGAAGGGATGGATATCCGCGAATGGGAGATGGCGCCGGGCGATGCGGTGGCTTTCAACTATGGCATCCTGCATGGGGCGCGCGGCAACACCAGCGCGGCGCGCAGGCGGGCGTTTTCGCTGCGGCTTGTGGGCGACGACGCGCGCTATGTGGAACGGCCCGGCCCGACCTCGCCGCCGTTTCCGGGGCATGACATGGTGCCGGGGCAAAAACTGCGCGAAGACTGGTTTCCGGTGCTTTGGGGGGCGTGACAAAGGTTTGTTCTGGCACTCTGATCCGGTCAGGAATTTGACCGTGATGCGCGGTGCTGACTTTTATGAGCGATGCGGCAAATTGCGGGTTTGAGCCCTTTCCTCTAAGCCCTCGCGCGGAATCAAGGCCGCAGGCCGCCGCGCATCGCCGGGCCGCCCCCTGGCACGGCGATTTGGCTGCAGTCGTGTGCCACGGATAGCTTGGAAGTGCTTGGCTGCCATAAAGTGCCAGTCACGACGGTCGGATCGCCGCACCACGGCCCGTCAATGCGCGGCTTGGCTTTTCGTTGCGAACGGCAGCAATGTCCGCTCAGCGGCCCTTGCTCCAAGTCGCGGTCAAGGTCAGCTTTGCGACGCTTGTGGCGAAATTTTCATGCCACGATGCTTGCCGGAAACACATCGCATCTCCTCAGAACCACTGCCCCGGTTCCATCAGGCCCAGGTCAAGCAGCTGACGCGAGTGCCATTCGAACGGGGCCGAATTATGCCATTTGAAGGTCTCGATCTCGAACTTGCTGCCGGGATTGCTTTTCAGCGCCTTGGCAGTGCGGAACGAACAGATGGCCGCCGTGATGTTGTGATGCCAGGGGCAGGCATAGGTATTGTATTCTTCATCGTTGAAAGTGTGGTCCCAGCGCAGGCGCAGCCCCTTTTTGGCCCGGAACAGCGCGATGCGGTCGATCTTTCGGCGCACGGCGGGCACATGTTCCTCGTAGCGCCAGCGCAGACCGCCAAAGAAATCAAGCTGCCGTTCCTTGGGGTGGCCGTGGTTGTCCTCATCCGGGCGGGCCAGGGCGTAATAGCCCGAGCGATCCATATGCGCCTGATCCAGCGATACGGCGTCCGGGTATTGCTTCAGGTCTTCGGCATATAGATCGACGACATAGGTCAGCATCGCATCGCGGCGTTCCTCGCTGTGGAACGCCAGCATCTCGATCACATTGCGGGTCTCGCAAAAGGGGTGGAACAGGTATTCGGCGTTGAAACAATAATACAGCCATTGGCCCGGCACCGCGTCGATGACGGTGTTCACGGCGGTTTCCATCGCGCCTTCCAGGCTCATGTTGTAATCCACCCGCAGCACGGTGTCCTGCAGGTCGCGGGGCAGATCGAAGCTCTCGGGCATCAGGGCGACGACGCTGGTAAACCCGGCCTGCTGGTGGTGGCGCAGGGTCGTGGCCACCTCCACATCGTCTTCGACCATGATCAGCGCCACCGGCCCCTTGGCCAGTTTCGCGGTATTGTCTTTGATCATGGCGGTCAGGCCGGGGTACTGCATATCTGCGCTCTGGATGGTTTTATGCGGCAGAATCGGTTAATTCCCGGTGCATTGCAAGCCTTGCCGCGCCCTGTTAGACGGCAATCTCCCCCGCATCAGGACCGGACCGATGACCAAGAAGCTCTTTATCAAGACCTACGGCTGTCAGATGAATGTCTATGACAGCGAACGCATGGCCGAGGCGCTGGGCGGGCAGGGCTATGTGGAGACGAAGACGCCTGAAGATGCGGATATGATCCTGCTGAACACCTGCCACATCCGTGAAAAGGCGGCGGAAAAGGTCTATTCGGAACTGGGGCGCCTGAAGCCGATGAAGGATCTGAACCCGGATCTGAAGATCGGCGTGGCGGGCTGTGTCGCCCAGGCCGAGGGCGAAGAGATCATGCGCCGCCAGCCGGCCGTTGACCTGGTTGTCGGCCCGCAGACCTATCACCGCCTGCCCGAGATGGAGGCGCGGGTGCGCGCGGGCAAACCGGCGCTCGACACCGATTTCCCGGCGGAGGACAAATTCGACCACCTGAAGGGCCGCCCCAAGGCGCGGCGCGCACCGGCGGCTTTCCTGACGGTGCAGGAAGGCTGTGACAAGTTCTGCGCCTTCTGCGTGGTGCCCTATACCCGCGGCGCCGAAGTCTCGCGCCCCGCGACCCGGGTGCTGGAAGAGGCCCGCGACCTGGTGGAGCGGGGTGTGCGCGAGGTGACCCTGTTGGGTCAGAATGTGAACGCCTACCACGGCGGCATGACCCTGGCGGGGCTGATCCGGGAACTGGCCTGCATCGACGGGCTGGAACGTATCCGCTACACCACCAGCCATCCCAACGACATGGGCGACGACCTGATCGCGGCGCATGGTGAAGTGGACAAGCTGATGCCCTATCTGCATCTGCCGGTGCAATCGGGCAGCGACCGCATCCTCAAACGGATGAACCGCAGCCACACGGCGGAAAGCTATCTGCGGCTGATCGAACGTATCCGCGAAGCGCGGCCCGACATCGTGCTGTCAGGCGATTTCATCGTGGGCTTCCCCGAAGAAACCGACGCCGATTTCGAGGCGACGATGGAGCTGGTCCGGCAGGTCCGCTACGGCTATGCCTATTCATTCAAATATTCGTCGCGCCCCGGCACCCCGGCGGCAGAGCGTCCGGGCGTGGACCCGGCGGTGGCGGACGAAAGGCTGCAACGGCTGCAGGCGCTGATCACCACGCATCAGCGTGACATTCAGGAAAGCATGGTCGGGCGCGAGCTGGATGTGCTGATCGAGAAACCGGGGCGCAACCCCGGCCAGATGATCGGCAAATCGCAATACCTGCATTCCGTCCATGTTCAGGATGGCTCTGCCGGGGTGGGCGAGATTGCGCGCGTCAGGGTGCTGGACGCAAAGACGAATTCGCTCGGCGGCGTCCAGATCTGAGCCCGCAGAGCCTGACCCGAAGGTCAGGCCCCGGGTTCAATTTTCAGTAATTGTGGCGGCGGTGCGAACCGGGATCGGCCCAGATCCGCTCCATCGTGGCTTTCAGCGCACCGGGGCGCCCCACAAGGTTCGGGTCGCGGCAGATCCGCGTGGCGATGGCATCGGCTGTCGAATAATCGTAGCCGACAGAGACCAGCGTATCGACGAAGACGGCGTTCGGGCGGTCCCAGATCACCTCTTGCCAGGGGCCGCGCCAGCAGCTGACCACGATGCGGTTGCCGGATGGCCCGTAATCGCCGTAGTGATAGCTGTAGGTCGTGTGTCGCTTGTGGTCCGCGGCGGCCGGCACGGCCATGGCGGCCACGGCGGCGGCCAGTACAATTTTCTTGATCATTTCCCACACCCCGGTGTTAAGGCCGATACGCTCGGCATTGCAGCCCGTTTTGGTCGAATGTGATGACGCCAGTTAGCAGCCTGGCCGTCGCGACATGAACGGAATGGAACAACGATTAAGGCAGAACTGGGGCATTTCAAGCTAATTCTTCAAGGAAATCGGGCGCAAAGTGGACAATCCTGATGTGACTACGGGTATTGTGCCGGGGTCGTGATCAATAGTGTGGGGGCACTACCCCAACGTGTATTTATCGGGAAATTGCACGTCACCACTTTGCCCTAAATCTGCCCGGAGAAACACGAAATAGCACCGACCACGCCGACGCTGCCGGACAGGGTGAATCGCGCCAAGGCGGCACATTGCACTGGCGAGATTCGTTTTGCGGCAAGGCTGTCTTGCGATTGCGCCATTCTGCCACCGAACCGGCACCGCAAAGCTGGTTTAACCCGCGCAATTCAAGTCATTCGTGAAAGAAAACCGCTATTTCATTGATTGCGCGGCACAAACAGGGCGGAAATCTGTGATACATGCTTCACAGCTTGGCAAAATTTACCTAACCTTGCCGAATATGCGGGGCTGTTCCGAACCTGGGACGGACGGCCCTATCGTGGGGGAATAAAAAGGAAAATGCTGTGGTGAATATTATCTCCAAAGCGATCCGCACCGTGGCGAGCCTGTCGCTGGTGGCGGCAATCGCCTTGCAAGCGTCAGCTGCCGACGCGCAGACACGGTCGCAATCGGGACGCGACAAAGGGGTTTATGTCCCGACCATCTGGGTTGATCCCGATGGCTGTGAACATTGGGTGATGGATGACGGTGCCGAAGGGTACATGTCGCCGCATGTCAGCCGTCAGGGTATTCCGGTCTGCCACCGGGGTAACGTCTGCGGCGTGATGGAGACCGACCAGTTCTTTGCCACAGACAGCTATCGCATTCACAGCGCGGGCCGCGCACGGTTGCTGAACTTCTTCCAGACCACCGGTGCCGTCAGCTATATCATCACCGGACATACCGACAGCCGCGCTTCGGATGCCTATAACATGCGTCTGAGCTACAACCGTGCCAATGCGGTTGCTGCAATCGCATCCCAGGCCGGGGCACGGATTGCGGATGTGCGCGGCTATGGCGAGCGTCTGCCTGCGGCGCCCAACAACTCCGCCGCAGGCATGGCCAAGAACCGCCGCGTCGAAATCATCTGCATTCGCTAAGGGGACAGTCACGTGATCAAAACTAAAATTCTTATGGTGACCGCCTGTGCCTTTGGCCTGTCAGCCTGCGCCGATTACGAAGGTGGCCTGGGCCGCGGCTATCCGTCGGATAAATCCGTGGACCGGGGCATCGACAAGAAACACCTGAGCCAGCTTCAGGCAGGCATCTGGGTCGACCCGAACGGATGTGACCACTGGATCATCGACGATGGTGTCGAAGGATACCTGTCACAGCGTCTGGACAAATATGGCAAGCCGGTCTGTTCCGGCGTCGCACCGCCCAACCATACCGTGGGTGACTTCAAAGGTGGCTCCAAAATCTGGGACCCGAACTGATTTGACCTCAATTGTCGCAATATCGGGGCCGGCGTGTTGCACACGCCGGCCCTTTTTCTATGCTTGCATTAAACGACTCCCTTAAGCTCAGCTTCATGACCCAACCAAGGAGCATCCCTTGACCCCAAGCGACCTGACCACAGCGCCGGATATCCCGGTGGACCGTGTGCTTGAATTTCCCGACAACCGCCTGCTGATCGACCTCTGCGGTGCCTATGACGCGCATCTTGCCGCCATTGAAAAGGCGCTGGAGGTGCAGATCGTCCGCCGGGGCAATCACCTGAGCGTGCTGGGGGAGGCCGATGCGGCCGACCGCGCCGCCAGCCTGCTGAACGCGCTTTATGCCCGGCTCGAAGGCGGGCGTTCGGTGGAACCTGCGGACATCGACAGCGCCCTGCGCATGGGCGGGTCCGATGCGGGCACCGGGGTGCGGCAGGGTGACCAGATCGAAATGCAGATCGGCGAAACGGTCGAGATCCAGACCCGCAAGAAACGGGTCGAGCCGCGCACGGCGGCGCAGAAGGCCTATGTCAAATCTCTGTTCGACAATGAACTGGCCTTTGGCATCGGTCCGGCAGGCACCGGCAAGACCTACCTGGCCGTCGCGGTGGGCGTCAGCATGTTCATCGGCGGACATGTGGACCGCATCATCCTGTCGCGCCCGGCGGTCGAGGCGGGTGAGAAACTGGGCTATCTGCCCGGCGACATGAAGGACAAGGTCGACCCCTACATGCAGCCGCTTTATGACGCGCTGAACGATTTCCTGCCGGGCAAGCAGCTGGCAAAACTGCTGGAGGAAAAGCGGATCGAGATCGCGCCGCTCGCCTTCATGCGCGGGCGGACGCTGTCGAATGCCTTTGTCGTGCTGGACGAGGCGCAGAACGCCACCTCGATGCAGATGAAGATGTTCCTGACCCGCCTCGGCGAAGGGTCGCGCATGGTGATCACTGGCGACCGCACCCAGATCGACCTGCCGCGCGGTGTCGCCTCGGGGCTGGCGGATGCGGAACGGCTGCTCAAGACCATTCCCAAGATCAGCTTCAACTATTTCACCTCGAAGGACGTGGTGCGCCATCCGCTGGTCGCCGCCATCATCGAAGCCTACGAGGCGGATACAGGCACCGGGTGATGCAACGGAATCGGGGCAATTTCCTGACCGGCACTGACGGGCACCGGGCGGTGCGCCGTGGATGACCTGTCGATCGTGATCGAGGACCCGCGCTGGGAGGCGCTGGGGCTGGCGGAGCTTGCCGAAACGGCAATCCGCGCCACGCTGACCGAACTGGCGCTGGAGCCTGACAATTGCGAAGTCACGCTGCTGGCCTGTGACGATGCTCGTATCGCGGTGCTGAACGGGGATTTCCGCGCCAAGCCGACCCCCACAAACGTGCTGAGCTGGCCTGCGGAGGAGCGCGCGGCCGACCTGCCCGGCGGCAATCCGCAGGCGCCGGAACCCGGCCTTGACGGGCTGTGCGAACTGGGCGACATCGCGATCAGTTTTGACACCTGCACACGCGAGGCGCATGCCGCCGGAAAGCCGGTCTCCGACCATGTCACGCATCTGGTGGTTCACGGAGTGTTGCATCTTCTCGGCTATGATCACGAAACCGACGCCGATGCGGCCCTCATGGAGGGGCTGGAAGTCAAAATACTTGGCAAAATGGGTCTGAATGACCCATATAGGAACTGAAGGGGCATTTGCCCGCATACTAAGACAGGACCCAATGGGCGATACAGACGGATCTTCTAGTGCAGCGCGTAGCGCGCTGGCCGAAGACAATTTGGACGAAATCGACGACAGCAATGCCCGACAGGGCGGCTTTTTCTCTCGTGTGATCGGGGCGCTCAGCCCCTCCGATTCAGATGATGAAAGCGAACTGACGCTGCCCCCCGTGGACCGTGTCAGCGCGCGCGGCATGATGAACCTGCGGCGGATGCGGGTCGATGACGTGTCGGTCCCCACAGCCGATATCATCGCGGTGCCGGTTACCGCCACGATGGATGAGCTGGTGGAAGTGTTCAAGGAAAGCGGCCTGACCCGGCTGCCGGTCTATGACGGCACGCTCGACACCCCCGTCGGCATGGCACATCTCAAGGACCTGGCACTGCAATACGGGTTCAACGGCGAAGCCCATGATTTCGATCTGGCCGCCATGGTGCGTCCCTTGCTGTTCGTGCCGCCCAGCATGACCATCGGTGTCCTGCTGACCAAGATGCAGGCGGAACGCCGGCACATGGCGCTGGTGATCGACGAATACGGCGGCGTGGACGGTCTGGTGACCATCGAGGATCTGATCGAACAGGTCATCGGCGAGATCGAGGACGAGCACGACGTCGACGAAGGCAAATACTGGACCAAGGAGAAACCGGGCACCTATCTGGCCCTTGCCAAGACCCCGCTTGAGGATTTCGAGGCCGAGATCGGACATTCCCTGACCGACCACGACGATGTGGACAAGGAAGAGATCGACACGCTGGGCGGTCTCGTCTTCATGCTGTCGGGGCGGGTGCCTGCACGGGGCGAGGTTGTGCTGCACCCGGACGGGCCGGAGTTCGAGGTGATCGACGCCGATCCGCGCCGGATCAAACGCCTGCGCGTGCGCACCACCGGAGCCTCGGGATGACCCAGCGCCTGACGGCGTGGCAGGCATATCTTCTGGCGGCAGTGTTCGGGGCAGGGGGTGCATTCGGCCAGCAACCCTATGATCTGCCGCCGCTGATGCTTTTGGGCATGATCGGCGCGGTCTGGCTGTTTCAGGGCCGCGTCACGGCCCGTCAGGCAGGCGTTACCGGCTGGGCCTTCGGGCTGGGCTATTTCATGCATGCGCTGCAATGGATCGTGTCGCCCTTCATGGTGGATGTGGCGCGCCACGGCTGGATGGCCCCCTTTGCGCTTGTCTTCATGGCGGCGGGCATGGCGCTGTTCTGGGGCGTGGCATTCTGGGGCGCGCGCCGGTTGTCGCGGGCAGACCCCTGGGCGCTGATCCCCTGCTGGACTGCGGCGGAACTGCTGCGTGCCTATATCTTTACCGGCTTCCCCTGGGCCAGCCCGGCGCAGTCCGGCGTGGGTGTTCTGGCGGGACAGGTCCTGGCCTGGATCGGGCCACACGGGCTGAACGCGATCCTGATCGCGGTGGCGGTCTGGGCGGCCAGTGCGCTGACAGGCCCGCCGCGCGCCCTGCGCTGGCGCATCCTGCGCGAAACGGTGGTGCTGGCCACGCTGCTGGCGCTGCTGCTGCCGGTGATGCGTAGCGATGCCCCGCTCTCGGGCCATACGGTGCGGCTGGTCCAGCCCAATGCGCCGCAAAAGGAGAAATGGGACCCGGAAAAGATCCCTGTCTTCTTTCAGCGGCAACTTGCCTTCACAGCCGCCCCGCCCCAGCAGACCGCGCCCGACCTCGTGCTCTGGTCGGAAACCGCGATCCCCTGGAGCCTTGAATGGGCCGGGACCTCCCTGGAGGAAATCGCCCGCGCCGGGGGCGATGCCCCGGTGGCGCTGGGGGTGCAGCGCAGCGACGGGCTGCGGTATTTCAACGCGATGATCACCCTGGACCAAAGCGGCGCGGTCACACAGACCTATGACAAACACCACCTGGTGCCCTTCGGGGAATACATGCCGCTGGGCGATCTGCTGGCCCGTTTCGGCATCTATGGGTTGGCGGCAAACCAGGGCCACGGCTATTCGGCAGGGCCGGGGGCGCGGCTGCTGGATTTCGGGCCGCTGGGCCATGCGCTGCCGCTGATCTGCTACGAGGCCGTTTTTGCCCATGACGTGAATGCCGCGCCGGAACGGCCGGATTTCCTGATCCAGATCACCAATGACGCCTGGTTCGGGCGCGGTGCCGGCCCGCGCCAGCATCTGGCCCAGGCCCGGATGCGGGCCATCGAACAGGGCCTGCCGCTCGCCCGCGTGGCCAATACCGGTATCTCCGCGATGATCGACCCCCATGGCCGGATCACCGCCAGCCTGCCGCTGAACACCGCCGGCTACATCGACGCGGCCCTGCCCGCGCCGGGGGCGGTGACCCCCTATGCGCGCAGCGGCGATCTGCCGCTTGCCCTGCTTGTGACCATCGCGCTGGCGTTCCTCAGCGGGCGCGCGTTGCGTCGGAACCGGGCATGATTTTGCGTTTGGCGCATCACTCTTACGCCGATTTCAGGTTGAATCCCCTAAGCGATTGACGCCTCTTTGAAGGCCGGATAAGCCAACCCAATCGCGCCACAACGGCTTCCTGACGTGGCGTCTTGATTTTTATTTGGAGCACGACATGTCCCGACAGAACTATATTTTCACCTCGGAATCCGTTTCCGAGGGTCACCCTGACAAGGTCTGTGACCGCATTTCCGACGCGGTTCTCGACGCATTTCTCAGCGAAGAACCCGAGGCCCGCGTCGCGGCAGAGACCTTTGCGACGACAAACCGCGTCGTGATCGGCGGTGAGGTCGGGCTGTCCGACAAGGCAAAGCTGAGCGAATACATGGGCCGGATCGAGGATATCGCACGCGCCTGTATCAAGGACATCGGCTATGAGCAGGACAAGTTTCACCACGAGACCTGCGAAATCACCAATCTGCTGCACGAACAATCCGCGCATATCGCCCAGGGTGTCAATGCGGCCGAGAACAAGGACGAGGGTGCGGGCGACCAGGGCATCATGTTCGGTTTCGCCACTGACGAGACGCCCGAGCTGATGCCGGCACCGATCCATTATGCCCATGCGATCCTGCGCCGCCTGGCCGAGGTGCGCAAGGACGGCACCGAGCCGACCCTGCGCCCCGACGCCAAGAGCCAGCTTTCCGTGCGTTACGAAGGCGGCAAGCCGGTGGGCGTCAGCTCCATCGTTCTGTCCACCCAGCACGAATCCGAAAGCCAGTCGAGCGATGACATCCGCGCCATCGTGGAACCCTACATCCTTGAGGTTCTACCCGAGGGCTGGGTGACCGACGACACCGTCTGGCACGTCAATCCGACCGGTGTCTTTGTGATCGGCGGCCCCGACGGGGATGCGGGCCTGACCGGCCGCAAGATCATCGTGGACACCTATGGCGGTGCCGCGCCGCACGGCGGCGGCGCCTTCTCGGGCAAGGATCCGACCAAGGTGGACCGTTCCGCCGCCTATGCCGCGCGCTACCTGGCCAAGAACGTCGTGGCCTCCGGCATGGCCAGCAAATGCACCATCCAGCTTTCCTATGCCATAGGCGTGAGCGAGCCGCTGTCGATCTATTGCGACACCCACGGCACCGGCGAGGTCGAGGATGCGGCGGTTGAAAAGGCGATTCGCAACGCGATGAGCCTGACGCCCCGCGGCATTCGCCAGCAACTGGAGCTGAACAAGCCGATCTACGCCCGTACCTCTGCCTATGGCCACTTCGGTCGTGCGCCGGAGGCCGATGGCGGCTTCAGCTGGGAACGCACCGATCTGGCAGACAAGCTCAGGGCAGCTGTCTGAGCCGCAGACCACAGGCCGCCGGGTTCATTGTGAGGAACCGGGCGGCGCGCATCCGATCAGGCGGCCCCCCAGCGGGGCCGCTTTTCGTTTCGGGGCAGCCTGAAAGCCGCGGGCGCCGGGGAGATCGCCGTGCAACGGCGGCTTGCAGCAGGCCCCGCAGGGCGCTAAAGCGCGGGGCATGAATGATCCCGTCAGACCCCGCAGGAATTTCTATGGCCGCCTCAAGGGCAAGGCCCTGAAAAAGTCGCAGAAAGCCTACCTGGATGAAGATCTGGGCGCGCTGTCGCCCGGTGCGGTGAGCTGGGAGGAAAACCCCGCGCGCACACCGCTGGATTTGCCGCGCCTCTTTGGCGACAGGCCGGTCTGGCTTGAGATCGGATTTGGTGGCGGCGAACATCTGGTGCATCAGGCCGCGGCGAACCCCGATGTCGGGATCATCGGCTGTGAACCCTATATCAACGGGGTTGCCATGTTGCTGGGCAAGATCCGGCGCGCCGGGGTTTCGAACCTGGCGGTACACCCCGGTGACGCCCGCGATCTCTTCGACGTGCTGCCCGAGGCCTCGGTAGCGCGGGCGTTTCTGCTCTATCCCGACCCCTGGCCCAAGGCGCGCCACCACCGCCGCCGCTTTGTGACCGAAGAACATCTGGTGCCGCTGGCGCGGGTGCTGAAGCCCGGGGCGATTTTCCGGGTGGCGACGGACATCGAGGATTACGTGCGCCAGACCCTGGAGGAAGTGCCGAAATTCGGCTTTGAATGGCTGGCCGAGGGTCCGGAAGACTGGCGCGCGCCCTGGGAGGACTGGCTGTCCACGCGGTACGAGCAGAAGGCCCTGCGCGAGGGGCGCAGGCCGCATTACCTGACCTTCCGCCGGACCTGATTGCGCGGGCCTGCGGCCCGCAAGCGATTTCATTGATTTGGCGCTGCCAAATCGGTGCGAGACGCTGTCTCGCGCTCTGGTATATTTTTGGAACAATGAAGGGGGCAGGCTGGCATGGACGCTGCCGGGAGGCTGGGTTAAAACCGCCCGGAAACAGGTAAGGACCTTCAGATGTCAGCCCATGGTGACCCAATTCCGATGACTTCGCAGGCCTGCGGGCCGCTGACCGGCACGGCGGAGGTGCCCGGCGACAAGTCGATTTCGCACCGATCCCTGATCCTGGGGGCGATGTCGGTGGGCGAGACCACGATCACCGGCCTGCTGGAAGGGCAGGATGTGCTGGATACGGCACGCGCCATGCGGGCCTTCGGGGCCGAGGTGACGCAGCTGGGCGGCGGCAAATGGTCGGTGCATGGTGTTGGTGTGGGCGGTTTTGCCGAGCCGGGGAATGTCATTGATTGCGGCAATTCCGGCACCGGGGTGCGGCTGATCATGGGGGCGATGGCGACCTCGCCCATCGTGGCGACGTTTACCGGGGATGCCAGTCTGAACGGCCGCCCGATGGCGCGGGTGACCGACCCGCTGGCATTGTTCGGCTGTCAGGCGGTGGGACGCGCGGGCGGGCGGCTGCCGATGACGCTGGTCGGCGCGGTGGAACCGGTGCCGGTGCGCTACGAGGTGCCGGTGCCTTCGGCGCAGGTGAAATCGGCAGTGCTGCTGGCAGGGTTGAACGCGCCGGGGCAGACCGTGGTGATCGAGGCGGAGGCGACCCGCGATCATACCGAACGGATGCTGGTGGGCTTTGGCGCCGAGGTCTCGGTGGAGGAGACGGCGCAGGGCCGGGTGATCACCCTGACCGGCCAGCCGGAGCTGAAGCCGCAGCACATCGAGGTGCCGCGCGACCCGTCTTCGGCGGCCTTCCCGGTCTGTGCGGCGCTGATCGTGCCGGGGTCGGATGTGCTGGTGCCGGGGATCGGGCTGAACCCGACGCGGGCGGGGCTGTTTGCCACGCTGCGCGAGATGGGGGCCGATCTGACCTTTGAAAACGAACGCGAAGAGGGGGGCGAGCCGGTGGCCGACCTGCGGGCACGTTTCTCGCCCGATCTGAAAGGCATCGCGGTGCCGCCCGAACGTGCGGCCAGCATGATCGACGAATATCCCGTGCTGTCGGTGGTTGCGGCCTTTGCCGAAGGCCGCACGGAAATGCGCGGGGTCAAGGAATTGCGGGTCAAGGAAAGCGACCGGATCGACGCCATGGCCAAGGGTCTGCGCGCCAATGGCATCGAGGTGGAGGAAGGGCCCGACTGGTGGATTGTCACGGGCCGGGGGCATGGCAAGGTGCCGGGCGGGGCGGTCTGCGCCAGCCAGCTCGATCACCGGATCGCCATGTCGTTCCTGATCCTCGGCATGGCAACGCAATCCCCGGTGCAGGTGGATGACGCAGGGCCGATCGCCACCTCCTTCCCGATCTTCGAACCGCTGATGCAGGGTCTGGGCGCGCAGATCAGCCGGAGCAACGGATGAGACTGAGCGGTTTCACGGTGGCCATCGACGGGCCCGCAGCCTCGGGCAAGGGGACGATTTCCAAGGCCGTGGCGCGGCATTTCGGTTTTGCCCATCTCGATACGGGGCTGCTCTACCGGGCGGTGGGGGCAAAGGTGCTGGACGGACAGGCCGCCCAGGCCGCGGCAGAGGCGCTTGTGCCCGGTGATCTGGAAGACGACCGCCTGCGGTCGCCCGAGGTTGCGCAGGCGGCAAGCCGGGTCGCCGCGGTGCCGGAAGTGCGCGCCGCCCTGGTCGACTTCCAGCGCAGTTTTGCCACCCGCGCAGGTGGCGCGGTGCTGGACGGGCGCGACATCGGGACAGTGATCTGCCCGGATGCGCAGGTGAAGCTCTTTGTCACCGCCCATGCGGATGTCCGTGCCCGCAGACGCTTTGCCGAACTGCAGGGCAAGGGGATCGAGACCACCTTCGAAGAGGTCCTGGCCGATGTTCAGGCCCGCGATGCGCGCGACATGGGCCGCGCGGATGCGCCGCTGAAACCGGCCAAGGATGCTGTGCAGATCGACACATCGGAGATGGAGATCGCGGTGGCGGTCGAAGCTGCCGTTTCCCTGATCAAGGCAAAGATGGAGGGCTCTGCCTGAACAGGCCTTTCGGCGCGGCTCACTCAGAGGTGACGTGTATTTCACGCTGTTCCGGCGCAGGATGGGGCAGAGGAGATTGCCATGTTCCGCATCATTGCCCGAAGCCTTGTTGTTCTGACCCTGCTCACCTCCGGTGCCGCGCTGGCACAGACCGCGTCACCTGATCTGCCCGAAGCCCCGCAGGACCAGCAGGGCGAAGCGCCGATGACATTGGCGCGGATGGCCGGGATCATCCGGGCGCTGGACCCGGACATGCGGGTGCAGGGACCTGCGATGGAATTCACCCTTGAGGATATTCCGGTGATCGTGATCACGGATGTGCGGGCCGACCGGATGCGCGCCATGGTGCCCATCGCCAGCGTGGAAGGCCTGACACAGGCGGATCTGCTGCGCCTGATGCAGGCGAATTTCGACGCGGCCCTTGATGCGCGCTATGCGGTTGCGCACGGGCGGCTCTGGGGGGTCTTCATTCATCCGCTGTCGCCGCTTGAAAAGGATCAGTTCCTGTCGGGTCTGGTCCAGACGATCACCGTGGCGCGGACCTATGGCACCGCCTATTCCGGCGGGGCGGCAATATTCGGCGGCGGCGACAGCAGCGAGATCTATCGCGGGCTGCTGGAGGCGTTGCGCAAAAAGGGTCAGGAGCTTTGACCCCGGCGGGCATATTATTCTGTTCAAATAACCGCTGTCGCGACAATGAATGTCAACACGACCTAGTTCCCGGAAGGACCCATTGAAGGAGAGCGATCATGAAAACTGCAAAAGACTACCTGGACGAAGCCAATGAAACCGTGCCGAAGATGGCGGTGGCCGATGCGATTGCCAGACATGCGGCGGGGGGCGGTGTCTTTGTCGATGTGCGCGACAGCGCCGACATTGCCAAAAGCGGTACGATCAAGGGCGCGCATCGCATTCCGCGCGGCATGATCGAATTTCGCGCCGATCCCGCGATGGAACAATTCTACAATCCGGCGCTGAAGCAGGATGGCGAGATCTATCTGATCTGCGGGGCGGGGGGCCAGGCGGCACTGGCGGGAAAGACGCTGCAGAACATGGGCTATACCAATGTGACGAACATCGGCGGCTTCCCCGGCTGGAAAGAGGCGGGCGGCCCCACCGAAGAAGGCTGACAAGCGGTCCTGCGGCAGGCGGCCCTGCCAGGGATCACGCCGCCTGCCGCCGCTTGCGCGGCCTGTCGGCAACAGAACGGAACGGCCCCGCCCGGGGCCTTTCCGCCTGACCTGCCTGACGCTAAACAGGGGCAGTCGCAGGACAGGGATGCCGCATATGACCAACAGTTCATCCGCCATCAGGGGCCCCGGTGGCCAGCTGATGGGCGAAAGCCGCCCTGTCATCCTGCTGGGCCGCGGCGGCGGCGGCACCCGGCTTTTGTCGGAATTTGTCCAGGGGCAGGGCGTTTTCCTCGGCTCGGAAATCAACAAGAGCTTTGATTCCGTGGAATGGGTCAAGACGATCTATGCCATCGCGATCGAGGTGATGTCGGGCGAGGCGCCGCCCGATGCCGCGCAGCGGGCTGGCTATATCACGCAACTGCATGAAACGGCGGCCGAGGTGCTGGCGCGCGCAGGGCAGGTGGAAAGCGGATACTGGGGATGGAAACTGCCCGAAACCACGCTGATCTGCGATCTGGCCAGGGCGGCCTTTCCACAGGCGCAATGCCTGCATCTGGTGCGCCATCCGGTGCGCGCCAGCCTGCGGCGCACCCATATGACCTCGCGCATGAACAATCCGATGGGCCGGGCGGCCCTGCCTGCGGCCTATGTCCATGCCGGGCGCGACCCCGCGCTGATCGAGACGGACAGCACCCATATCCACAATGCCTTCAGCTGGTTGCATCAGGCCGATCTGATGGCGCGCACATTCGATGGTGATCCCGAGCTGCACGTGGTCCGTTTCGAAGATACGCTTGATCGTACCGACAAAACCGCTGCCGCCCTCTCCGGGTTCCTCTACCGTGCGGCACCCGCCGCTGCGCCGCCGCTTGCGGTGGATGCCGGGCGTGCCAGCGTGATCGAGATGGATGCGGATGCCGCGCGCCGGGTCTGGGACATCTGCGGCGCGCGGGCCGCGACCTTTGGCTATACGCTGGCAGAAGTCCTGGACTGATCAAATCCAACCTCGCGGCTTGAAGCGCGGCGCGGAGAATGGAACAGTGGCCGCAGATATTTCCGAGGGAGGAATTTACCATGAAACTGACACCTGTTCTGGCCAGCCTCGCGCTGGTTGTGACCGCAGGCCTTGCCACGGCGCAGGAGCGTGTGACCTATAAATCCGCAAAGACCGGATCGTCCTATTATCAGATGGGCGTGCAGATCGCCGAGGCGATGAAGGAAGGCACCGATGGCGGCGTGATCGTGACCGTCGAGGAAAGCCAGGGCTCGGTCCAGAACGTCATGGAAGTACGGGCGCGGGGCGGCGATTATGTCTTTACCACGCCGCCTGCACTGGTCGGGCTTGCCCAGCAGGGCAAGGCGATGTTCGAGGGCAAGGGCGATCCCGCCTTTGACGAGATCCGCGCGCTCTTCCCGATCCCCTCGCTGACCATGCATTTCGTGATGTCGGACGCAAGCGGCGTCACCGATTTTGCCGGGATGGAGGGCAAGACCATCCTGCTGGGCAAAGGGTCTTTCGGTGCGACCGAGGGCGAGAAATATCTCGGGCTCTTTGGTCTGGAAGGCAAGGTGAACCTGGCCGATGCGGAATTGTCCAACGCGGTTGCCGCGCTCAAGAACGGGCAGATCGACGGTTTTGTCACCGCCGGCTCCTATCCGGCACCCAATGTGGTCGAGGCGGCGGCAACCACCGGTGTCACCATCCTGTCACTGAGCGACGCGCAGATCGCGGAAACCAAGCGGACAAGGCTGGTGATCCCGGCAGGCACCTATGCCGGGCAGGACAGCGATATCGTCACCACATCGCTGCCGGTCGTCGCCTTCGCCACCACCAAGATGAGCGATGACACCGCCTATGCCCTGACCAGGACGTTTTGGGAACAGCGTGACGCGATGGGCGCCTCCGCGCCCTGGTGGAACGCGGTGGACGAGGGGCTGATGGAAACGATCACCAGCAAGCTGCACCCCGGCGCCGTGCGCTATTACAAGGAAATGGGCTGGACCCTGAGCGACGCGCAGATGTAAAGCCCCCGGGCGCGCCGGATCCCCGGTGCGCCCATTTTCTGCTGTCGAAGGCTCCCTGATGCGTCTTATCGCCTTTCTTGCGGCCCTTGTGCTGGTCGTCTTTCACCTTGGGCTGATCTTTTCGGGGCTGGTGCCCAATCTGGTCAGCCGCCCGCTGCACCTGGCGCTGGCGCTGCCCTGGATCCTGCTGGGGGCGGGGCAGTCACGGCTGATGTGGGGCAGCGGGGCGGTTCTGGCGGTGCTGGGCATCGGGGCGAGCCTTTGGGTGGCCCTGTCGCACAACATGCTGTCAGACCAATACGGTTTCCTCGAAGGGCCGTTCCAGACCGGCATCGCCGTGACCCTGCTGGTGGTGGTGTTGGAGGCCGCGCGCCGGGCCATCGGCTGGCCCTTGCCCCTGGTCGCGCTGCTGGCGTTGCTCTACGGCTTGTTTGGGCAGTATATTCCGGGCGAATTCGGCCATTCCGGCACGCCCCTGCCCAGTTTCCTGGGCACCCTGACCATTGCCGAAGGCGGCATCTGGGGCAGCCTGACGGGCGTCTCCGTCAGCGTGGTGGCGATCTTTGTCATCTTTGGTGCGGCGCTGAATGCGGGTGAGGCGGGGCAGGGCTTCATGAATCTGGCCGCCGCCGCTGCCGGACGGCTCAAGGGCGGTGCGGCCAAGGTATCGGTCCTCTCCTCGGCGCTCTTCGGCTCCATCTCCGGCTCGGCCTCGGCCAATGTCGCCTCGACCGGGGCGATCACATTGCCCGCGATGACGCGCCTTGGATACCCCAAGCGCCTTGCCGCAGCGGTGGAGGCGGTGGCCTCCTCCGGCGGGCAGATCATGCCGCCTCTGATGGGGGCAGGGGCCTTTGTGATGGTGGAGCTGACAGGCGTGCCCTACACCGCGATCATGGCGGCGGCAGTGCTGCCTGCGCTGCTGTACTTCTGGGCGGTCTGGGTCGGTGTGAACGCCTATGCGTCGCGCGGCAACCTGTCGGGCATCCGGGCGGAAGACCGCCCCGCCCTGCGCGATGTGCTGATCACATCGGCCTTCTTTGCGGTGCCTTTCACCGTGCTGCTCTGGGGCATGTTCTGGATCAAGGTGACGCCGCAATATGCCGCGACCATGGCGATCCTTGCGGCTTTTGCGCTTCTGTTCTTCAACGCGCAGGGCATCGGCACCTGGCGCGGGATCAGCGGGCGGATCGAAAGCGCCATGCTCAACGCGGCAAGGCAGGTCTCGATGATCGCGGCCATCATCATCTGTGCCTCGATCATCATCGGCGTGCTCTCGATCACCGGGCTGGGCGTCAAGATCACCTCGCTGATCCTCTCTGGATCGGGAGGCATGCTCTGGCCCGCTCTGCTGCTGACCGCCGTGGCCTGTCTGGTGCTGGGGATGGAGGTGCCGACGACAGCGGCCTATGTGATCTGCGTGTCAGTGGCGGGGCCCGCCCTGATCGAACTGGGGCTGGTGCCGCTGCTGGCGCATCTCTTCGTCTTCTGGTTTGCCCTCTTGTCCACCATCACGCCCCCGGTCTGCGGCGCGGTGTTCATCGCGGCGGGCATGATCGGGGAAAACTGGCTCAAGGTGGCGGTGACCGCGATGTCCCTGGGCTTCGGACTTTATGTCATCCCGCTGGCGATGATCGCCAATCCCGACCTGATCGCACTGGGCAGCGCGCCACTGATGGCAGGCGTCGCGCTGGTGCAGGTGGGGGCCGGGCTGGCGCTGATGTCATCGGCGCTGATCTCGCCGCGTGGCATCGCCATCCGCGCGGGGCTCTTTGCCGCCGGCGCGGCAATCATCTTTGCCCGGCTGGCGCTCTGACGGTTCACGGCGTCCTGCCTTTCACCTGATACATCCGGTATCGGCGATTCACGTTCAAGGCGGGGCGCTTTGGGCCGCTTCGCTGATCTTCTTTGCCAGGCAGACCTGCCAGGGACCAAGATGCAGCCGCCCGTCCGGCGAGGGGCTGGCGCTGCCGATCTTGCGGCCGATGGTCTTCCATGTCCCCGACGGCAGGCTGTGCATCGACGGGGTGTCGGACATGTTGAAGGCGCAGAAAATCGTCTCCTCCTCCGTCACCCGCTGGAAATGCAGCACGTCGGTAAAGACATAGACGCCCTCCTGCCGCCCGACCTTGAGCGCCGCGTGCTTGCCGCGAAAGGCAATGGCATTGCGGTAATGATGCAGGATCGCCCCCGGCTCCGCCTCCTGCGCATGCACCGCGCGGTGGCGGTTCTCATTGCTCAGCGGCAACCAGGGTACGCCGCTGGAAAAACCTGCATTGCTTTCGGTCTGGTCCCAGACCATCGGCGTGCGGCAGCCGTCGCGGCCCTTGTACTCGGGCCAGAATTCACGCCCATAGGGGTCTTGCAGGTCTTCGAAAGAGATATCGTCCTCCTCCAGCCCCAGTTCCTCTCCCTGATAAAGGCAGGCAGCCCCCGGCAAACACATCAGCAGTGTCGCATAAAGCCGCTGCGCGGCGGGGGACAGGCCCCAGCGGCTGGCATGGCGCATCACGTCATGGTTGGAAAACGCCCAGGCAGGCCAGCCGTCGCGGGCGACCTGGTTGACCGCATAGAGCACCTCCGCCACGCGCGAGGCGTTCAGCGGTTCCGCCGCGAGGAATTCAAAGGCATAGCACATGTGCAGCCGGTCCGCGCCCCTGGTGTATTCCCCCAGCAGTTGCAGGCCCTTGGTGGCATCCCCGATTTCGCCAAGCGATGTGACCGCGTCGTATTCGTCCAGCAAGGCCCGGATGCGCGCAATGAAGTCCAGCGTTTCGGGGCGGTTCTTCGAATTGACGTGATCCTGGTAATTATAGGGGTTCACGGAAGGCGTCAGGATGTCGCTGCGCTGCTCCTTCTCCAGCGCGGGATTGTCGCGCAGGTCCTTGTCGGCGAACAGGAAGTTCACAGTGTCAAAGCGGAACCCGTCCACCCCGCGGTTGAGCCAGAAGCGCATGACTTCCAGCAGGGCCGATTGCACATGCGGATTGTGCAGGTTGAGATCGGGCTGCGAGGCCAGAAAGTTGTGCAGGTAATATTGTTCACGCCGTGGGTCCCAGTGCCAGGCCGAGCCGCCAAAGATCGACAGCCAGTTGTTCGGGGCGGTGCCATCCGGTTTCGGGTCTGACCAGACGTACCAATCCGCCAGCGACGCATCCCGCGAGGCGCGGCTGTTGGCAAACCAGGCGTGTTGTTCAGAGGTATGGGACAGCACCAGGTCGATGATCACCCTGATCCCGGCATCATGCGCCGCCGCGATCACATCATCGAAATCCGCCAGGCTGCCAAAGATCGGATCGACGTCGCAGTAATCGCTGACGTCATAGCCGAAATCCTTCATCGGCGAGCGGTAGAAGGGCGAGATCCAGATCGCATCCACGCCCAGGCTCGCCACATAGCCGATGCGCTGCACGATCCCCTGAAGATCGCCGATGCCGTCCGCATTGCTGTCCTGAAAGCTGCGCGGATAGATCTGGTAGATGACGCTGCCGCGCCACCAGTCGGGATCGGGGGATTCTGGTTCTGTCATGTCTGCTGTTACAGGCCTTTCCTGGCGCTTGCGGTCAGGCGACGCTCATCTGCTGGTTCGCGCTCAGGAAATCGCCGATCACATGGGCGAACTGGGCGTCCTGCTGGGCCAGGAACAACTGCGCGCTCAGCATACCGTCCTTTGACCCGCAATCGAACCGTTTGCCGATAAAGCGATAGCCCGCCACACTTTTGCTGCCGATATCGGCGGCAATCGCATCGGTCAGCTGGATTTCCCCGCCCGCACCCGGTTTCTGGCGGCGCAGGGTGTCAAAGATGCCGCCGTCAAGGATGTAGCGGCCGACCACGGCGGTGGTGGAGGGGGCCAGATCGGCATCCGGCTTTTCGACCAGCCCGTCGCAATAGGCCAGCGCATTGTCATGCTTGGCAATGGACAGCACGCCATAGCTCGAAACCGTTTCGCGCGGCACTTCTAGGGTGGCAAGCATATGGTCGACCGGCGCGGTCTTGTAGGCCTCGATCATCTGGCTCAGGCAGCCCTTGCCGCTGAGGATCAGATCGTCCGGCAGCAGCACGGCGACGGCCCCCGGCAGCGCGTGTTCGGCGGCACAGAGGATCGCATGGCCAAGGCCGAGGGGCTGGTGCTGGTGGACAAAGACGATGTCATGCTTGCTTTCGTCCAGGGCGGCATCATGCAGCTGCTGGGCCAGTTTGTTCTTTCCGCGCTGGCACAAGGTCTCGCCCAGGGCGATGTCATGCATCACGTAATGTTCGATGGCGGATTTGGAGGGGTGATTGACAAAGATCATCCGTTCGATCCCGGCATCGCGGGCTTCGTCGATCACATATTGGATCAATGGCGTGTCGAGAACAGGCAACAGCTCTTTCGGAACCGCCTTTGTTGCAGGCAGAAAACGGGTGCCCATGCCGGCAACCGGAAAAATCGCTGTGCGCACTGTCTTTGTCATTTCGTTTCACTCCTGTTTCCAACACTCGGAAAGAGGTAAGGCTGCAGGTGCAGAAAGTCAAAAAAACCGGGCCGCGCGCCTGCTTGATAAATGCGCAGAACCGCCGAGCGCCACGGCTCGGGGATGGCGGATATCGGCTTTCCGGATCGGAAAATCACAACATTTCAATATATTAAACCTGAGGTGGTGTGCTGCGGCACCCGCGCAGGGGATGAGCAAGGATTGCGCGTCATTCCGCGGATTGCCTAAAAAATGTGCGAAATTCGGACGGGATCAGGGCGAATTCCGGCTTTCTCGGCGTCGCGCATTGAACTGACACAACATCCCGTTAGGTCAGTAGCTGAGCATGAAGAGCGGATGCATGGATCGGTCCCGGCCAGGGGCCGCGTCGATGTATTGGCACAAGAGGAGTTCAAGATATGACAGCAGAAATCAAGATGCTGCCGACCCAGGAACAACCCTATGCCCGGATTGCGGTGATCGGTGGTGGCGCATGGGGGACGGCGCTGGCCAACGTTGCGGCAAAGGCGGGCAGGGCGGTGCAGCTTTATGCGCGCGACCGGGCGACTGTTCAGTCGATCAACAGCTCTCATGTGAATGCAAAGTATCTGCCCGAAATCGCATTGCCCCCGTCCCTGACCGCCACGGACGATCTTGAGGTTGCGCTGAACGGCGCGGATGCGGTGCTGCTGGTGGTGCCTTCCGGCGCGGTGCGTGCCATGGCATCGCGCATTTCCGGTCTGGTCAAACATGGCACGCCGGTGGCGATCTGCACCAAGGGGATCGAGCCCACGACAGGCTATCTGATGTCCCAGGTCGTCTCGGAAGAGATGCCGCATGTGCCCGTGGGCACCATTTCCGGCCCCACCTTTGCGCGCGAAACAGCGCTGGGCCATCCGACGGCGGCCACCGTCGCCTTTGAATTCAGCCACAAGGACCGGCTTGAGCCCTCGCACAGCCCCGCCGCGCGGCTGGCGCTGTCGATGAGCACGGGCTTTTTCAAAACCTATATCTCCGACGATCTGGTCGGGGTCGAAATCGGCGGCGCGGTGAAGAACGTGGTCGCCATCGGCTGCGGCATGATGACGGGTGCGGGATTTGCCGAGAACACCCGCGCCGCGCTGATCACGCGGGGCCTTGACGAGATGAAGGTGCTGGCAGAGGCGCTGGGCGGCAGGCGCGAGACTGTCACCGGCCTGGCCGGGACCGGCGATCTGACCCTGACCTGCTCCAGCCAGACCTCGCGCAACATGTCGCTGGGGGTGCAGTTGGGTCAGGGCATCCCGCGCGATCAGTGTTTCGACGGCGCGCCCGTGGTGGTCGAGGGCGAGGCCAATGCCCGCTCCGTCATTGATCTGGCGAAACGGGTCCGGGTGGCAATGCCGATCTGCGAGACGGTTTTCGGCATCCTGCACGAGGGACGCGATCTGAACGCGGCATTTGCAGAGCTCTGGACCCAGCCGATCTCGGCAGAACCGCGGGCGATGGACCTGACCCTGAACAACCCGGCGCATAAATCCATGACCCGTCTCGACGGGGGGGTGGCCTGATGGACAAGCCATTTGTACTGGCCACCGATCTGGACGGCACCTTTCTGGGCGGCACCCAGGCCGACCGCCGCGCGCTCTATCGCTGGATCGAAGACAACCGGGACACCGTTGGTCTGGTCTTCGTCAGCGGCCGGGACCCGGAATTCATCCACAAGATGTGTTCCTCCAATGAGCTGCCCTGGCCCGAATATGCCGTCTGCGACGTGGGCACCAGCATCGCCCGGGTGCATCCGCAAAAGGGGATCACGCCGATCGACACGCTGGAACGGGAAATTGCCGCGCAGTGGAACGACAGCGGCGATGCGGTGCGCGCGGCGCTGAAATCCTTCCCCGGGCTGACCGAGCAGAAGACCGCCTTTCGCTACCGGGTCAGTTTCGATTATGATCCCGAAAGCTATGATCCGCGCGCGGCGGAGGTGATTGACGGCATGGGCCATGATGTCCTGATTTCGGACAACCGCTATCTGGACGTCCTGCCGCGCGGGGTCAGCAAGGGGCCGTCGCTGTTGCGGCTGCTGGAGCACCTGTCGCTGCCGCCCGAACGGGTTCTGGCCGCCGGTGACACGCTGAACGATCTGTCGATGCTGGTGGCGGGCACACCCGCCGTCGCTGTCGGCGGGTCAGAGGCACGGCTGATCGAGGCGCTGCCGGATCTGCCCCGGATACACCACGCCAAGGGCATCGGCGCAGCCGGGATCGTCGAGGCCATGATCGCTTTTGATCTTCATCCCGATGCAAAGGAAATACTGACTGATGTCATCTGATCTGGTCATCGTGTACCACCGCCAGCCCTACGAAGAAGTCGAGGAAAACGGCAAGACGGTCCTGCGCGAGAACAGGAGCCCGAATGGCATTGTGCCCACGCTCAAAAGCTTTTTCGGCACCGCCGAACATGCCACCTGGATCGCCTGGAAACTGGCAGAAGACCCGGCCAACCCCGGTTTCGAGAAAGTGGTGGAGATCAACGACAATCACGGCACCTACAATGTGTCCCGCCTGCCGCTGACAGAGGCCCAGGTCAAAAGCTTTTACCATGTCTCCTCGAAGGAGGCCTTCTGGCCGATCCTTCACAGCTTCAAGGAAAAGTTCAATTACGATCCCGTCGACTGGCCCACCTTCCGCGAGGTGAACTGGGCCTTTGCCGAAGCCGCCGCGCGCGAGGCGGGCAAGGGCGCGCGGGTCTGGGTGCATGATTACAACCTCTGGCTTGTGCCGGGCTATCTGCGGCAGTTGCGCTCGGATGTGACGATCAGCTTTTTCCACCACACGCCGTTTCCGGCGGCGGATATGTTCAACGTGCTGCCCTGGCGGCGCGAGATCGTGGACAGCCTGCTGAAATGCGACATCATCGGCTTTCACATCCCGCGCTATGCCTCGAACTTCGTGGCGGTTGCCAATTCGCTCTTCGATCTGGACGATATCACCATCGGCCATGTCGCCCCCGAGCTGGTGTCGGACGGCACTGCGCTGAGCGAGCGGCGGGTGCCGACCTCGATCACCCAGGACGGGCGCAAGATCGCGATCAGCTCCGCCTCTGTCGGGGTCAGCGCCGCCTATATCTCGGGGCGGTCGGAGGAGCCGGAACTGAAGCAGAAAGCCCGCGAGATTCGCGAGGGCATGGGGGATGAGCGGCTGATCCTCTCGGTCGGGCGCACCGATTACACCAAGGGTGGCGTGGACCAGCTGGAAAGTTTCGAGCGGGTGCTGGAAGACAACCCGGACCTGCGCGGCAAGATCAGGCTGATGCATGTCTCGGTCAGCGCCGACCGGAAAATGTCGGCCTATGCGCGCACCCAGACCGGGATCGAGGAAACCGCAGGCCGGATCAACGGCCGCTTCGGCACGCTGGAATGGCAACCCATCGCGCTGATCTCGCGGGCGATACCGTTCGAGCAGCTGTTGTCCTACTACATGGCGGCGGATGTGGCCTGGATCACGCCGCTGGTGGACGGGATGAACCTGGTCTGCAAGGAATTTGTCGCGGCGCGCAGTGACGGGGACGGGGTTCTTGTCCTGTCGGAATTTGCCGGTGCGGCGGTGGAGCTGCACTCGGCGGTGATCACCAATCCGTTTTCGCACCGGTCCATGGACAATGCGATCCTTACCGCGCTGGAGATGCCCGAGGAGGAACGCCGCGCGCGGATGGTCGAACTGCGCAAGGCGGTGTTCCGCTATACGCTGGATGCCTGGGCGGAGGAGCACAAGCACCAGTTCGACCTGTCGCATGCCGTGAATTCTTGACACTTCGTGTCGAATTTTCCGGGTCATGTCAGGGGGGCGTGTCAGGCAATTCCACCCCAGACCGGACCTTTGGCGCGGTATGGGGCAAGGTCAGGTGAGCGGGACGGAGTTGCCATGTCCAACATCCGAAACAGGTCGCGCCCGAACCGAGGGGCGGAAGCGAAGCGCCCGCCCCGTGGGGGCGGTTCGGGCGCTGCCAAAGCTTTGCTTTGGCAATGGGTTTGGACTTTTAGCGCACAGGTTGGGTGCGCTCCCGCCCTTCGCGGCACTTCTCACGAATGACCGCTTGGCCCCTCGCCGGGTCGGGCGGTTTACGCATCTGACATGACGCCAAATCCGCCTGACCCCTTTTCTATGTCCATGCATCGGCTATGGTGGCGGGCATGAAACGGGTGATGTCATTGCGAAAGATCCTTGTCGGGCTGGTCTGCTGGCCCGCCATCGTGATGGCGCAGGGTCTGCCTGATCCGGTGACCGACAGCGATTACCGCCCCGTCGACCTGGAAGAGGCGCGGCTGGGGCAGTTGCTGTTCTACGATCCGGTCCTCTCGGGGAACCGCAGTGTTTCCTGCGCAAGCTGCCACCACCCGGATTTCGGCACCAGTGACGGGGTGTCCCTGTCGCTGGGGGATGGCGGTATCGGGATGGGGCCCGAGCGCAGGGCCGACCCGGACAACCTGCCGGAAGAGCGCATTCCGCGCAACGCGCCGGGGCTGTTCAACCTCGGCGCTCACCAGTTCACCTCCCTGTTTCACGACGGCAGGCTTGAGGCCGACCCGGACTGGCCCGGCGGGCTGCGCACGCCGATGGACGCCGACATGGTGACCGGCTTTGCCTCTGCCCTGTCGGCGCAGACGATGTTTCCGGTCCTCAGCCGGGACGAGATGGCCGGATCGCACCGCGAGAACGACGTGGCACGTGCGGTGCGGCAAGGTGTGATCACCGGGCCCGGCGGCGCCTGGGACCTGATCGCGCGCCGGGTCGCGGCACTTCCCGACTATGCCGGGCGTTTCGCGGCGGTCTATCCGCATGTGAAGGGCCCGGATGACATCGCCTTCACGGATATTTCCAACGCGCTTGCCGCATTCATGGAGCATGAGTGGCGGTCCGATAGCGCGCCCTTCGATGCGGTCCTGCGCGGTGAGGCGGTGCTTGAGGGCGCGGCACGAGCCGGGATGGAGCTGTTCTATGGCACAGCCGGCTGTGCCGGTTGCCACAGCGGCCCCTTCCTGACCGATCATGATTTTCACGCCATGGGCGCGCCGCAGATCGGCCCCGGAAAATCCGCCAGTTTCGAGGACAATGACCGCGACGAGGGCCGCTTTCGGGTGACGGGGGATCCGGCGGACCTTTATGCCTTTCGCACGCCATCGCTGCGCAATGTGGCGCTGACGGCGCCCTATGGGCACGCGGGCGGGCATGGTGATCTGCGGGCCTTTGTCGCCGCCCATGCGGACCCGGTGGCGGGGCTGGCGGGGTATGACGAAGGACAGGCCGTGCTGCCGCGTTTCGAGGCCGAGGATTTCACCGTGATGCATGACCCTGATCAGCTTGCCGCGATTCTGGCGGCGGTCCGGGTGCCATCGGTGCAGCTTTCCCCGGAAGATATCGCCGCAATTGTCGCCTTTCTGGATACGCTGACCGACCCGGTGGCAATCGACGGGCGGCTGGGCATCCCCGAAACCGTGCCCAGCGGATTGCCGGTGCAGAAGTAGCGCGACCTGACACCAGGGTAACAAGTGGCCGGAGGGTTCCTCGCGGGGAAGCCAACACATTGTTAGAAAACATTTTGTTTGGTTAACGCCGCGTGCGGGGGGTGGGGCGGGGTGCCTCTCTAGGGCTTTTCGATGAGGTGGGTCATGCCCGTGCCGAGGTCATGTGCCGTGCTGCTGCCATCGGGCCAGGTGATCGTGACTTTCGCACTCTCCGCCGCGCCCAATCCGAAATGACGCGGCAGCATCTGACCGCCCGCGTGACCGCCGCCGATCACCTGTTGCAGGGATTGCCGCAGCGGACCGCTGCGCAGGTCGATCACGGCGCCTATGGCATCGCGGTTGCCATCTTTTTGCTTCAGCGTAATGCCAAGCCAATGGCCCGTCTCGGGGGTCACGTTGCGATAGATCTCAAGCGGGGCGCGGCGGTTCAGCACCAGCAGGTCAAGCCGCCCGTCGCCATCGAAATCCGCCAGTGCCGCGCCGCGTGACCGTTTGACAGTGGCCACCCCGGCCTCTGCCGCGCTTTCGGTGAAAGTGCCGTCGGCTTGTTGCATCAGCAGGTTGTTGGGGTCGCGGGTGGCCAGCCCCGGCATCTGGTCCACGTTGCCCTTGGCAATGAACAGGTCGGCGCGGCCGTCATTGTCCACATCGCCGAATTCGGCGTGCCATCCGGTGGAGGGGCGTCCGTCACCGCCGGTATGGGGCCGCTGGGCATAGGTGCCGATGGCATAGGGTGCGGCGGCATAGGTGCCGTCGGGCTGGGCGATCTGCAACAGCTGGTCGCCCATGGAGGTCAGCATCACCTCGTCCGCGCCATCCCCGGTAAGATCGCGCGAGGCGATCCCCATGCCCCAGAGCGCCACGTTCTGCCAGCCGTCCTCCGGCCCCAGGAAACGGCGCTCCGCGATGTCCCACATCTGTTCATGGCCGCCTTTGACGTAATAGTGCCGGTCGTTGGAGATGCGCAGCGTCTGGCGGCCCCGTGCATCCCGTGCTGCCAGCATCGACAGGGGGCAGAAGCCCGGCGTGAGCGGCGCGGCTTCATAGCCGCCTGCGACAGGGCGCAGAATGGTGTTTTCATCGCAGGCCTCGAAAGGGCCATCGGGGTCGTTGCGGTCCACGTAGTTGCCGATGGCCAGGGTCGGGCGGCTGTCACCGGCCTCCCACCATGCGGTGAAAGCCGTGCTCCACCGTGTATCGGCTGGGATGCCCCATTGCGTGGTGGCATCCGCAAAGCTGCAATCGGCACCGCCGCGCAGGGCGATGTTCTGGCCGGCGCGCAGAACGAAAAGGTCCATCCGCCCGTCAGCATCCATGTCGATGGGATAGGCCCCGGTGACGCCGGTCAGCGGGGGCAGGGGGGCGGCTTCAAACCGGAAATCACCCCGGTTGCGGATCAGGGTGGCAGGGGCCTCTCCGCCTGCGGCAAAGATGTCGGGCAGGCTGTCGCCGTCGCAATCGAAAACCGCGACGCCGCCGCCGACAAAATGTTCCCAGCCGCCGGTATAGCTGTGCGCGGGCAGGGCGCCGGACATGTCCTCGAACAGCGGGCCGGCCTGGGCCGTGGTGCCGATGAGGCAGGCGAGCAAGAGGGCGCGTTTCATGTTGTCTCCCCTTCTCCGCCGATCAGCGTGTCGGTCAGTGCCGCCAGCGCCAGCGCGGTGGCGCCCCGCGCCCAGACCAGATCGCCCCAGGCGTGGATCGCCACTTCGCAGGGGGCGCGGCCCTCTGACAGGGTCAGCTCCTGCATCTCCGTCAGCACTTCGGTGGCATAAAGGTAGTCGTATTGCATCCGCTCCCCCGAGAGGATGATCAGCTCAGGATCGAACAATTGCACGACATTTGACAGGCCGACAGACAAATACCGCCCGGCGCGTTCAAAGATGGTGCGCGCTGCGCGGTTCCCGGCCTTGGCATTCTGGAACAGGGTTTCAAGCAGCATCTGGCTGCTTTGCGGTGTGTCGGTGCCGGGGCCGAGGGCGGTTGCGGCCTCGCGCGCCAGCGCATAATCGGCCAGATAAGCCTCAAGACAGCCGCGCTGGCCGCAGCGGCAGAGCGCGCCGTCTAGCTGCACCTTGGTGTGGCCCAGTTCCAGGCCCATGCCCCGCGCGCCGCGATAGAGGCGGTTGTTCAGCACCAGCCCCATGCCGACGCCGTTTTCGATGGTCACCACCGCGAAATCGCTTTTCTGCCTTCCTTCGCCGAACCAGAGTTCCGCAAGGGTCAGCATATTGGCGTCATTGTCGATATAGACCGGCATGTCGAAGCGCGTTGCAAAAGCCGCGCGCAGGTTCTGGTCGCGTTCCGACAGCAGGGCCGACCATGCGATGGTGCCGGTATCGAATTCGACGATGCCGGGCATGCCGATGCCGACGGCGCGGATGTCGGCAAGGGCCTTGCCGCTCTCGGCAAGTATCCGGTCGATCAGCGCGCCGATCTCTTCCATCAGCTGCGACATGGAGTGAACGGCCTGGGTGGTGGGCAGCGCGGTGTCCGCCAGGATATTGCCCGCAAAATCGGTCAGCACTGCGGTGTGCCGGTTGTAGGACAGCTTGATCCCGATGACATGGGCCGCGTCGGGCACGACCTGCAGCGCGACGGGGGGGCGGCCGCGCCCGGCCTCCCGCGTCATGCCGGTGACCTCGCGCAGCAATCCCGCCGCAATCAGGTCTGCCGTGAGGGTGGTGGCGGAGCCTGCGCTGATATCAAGCGCGCGGGTGATGTCGGCCCTTGCAGCGGAACCGGATGCGCGTACATAATCGAAAATCTGGACACGCAGCGGGGTGTTAGCTGCCCGCCCTTTGCTCAGTTGCGGCCCGCATCCTTGCAGCGGGCTCTCTGCGAGATCAGTACTATGGCCGTCCATAAATTCAGTCTCTAAACATAAATAACCCGTCAATGGGCCGCTTCTTATGATTTTGGCGAAGACTTTGGCGTTTGGGAAGGAAAATCTGTGAACATTAGAGCGTTTTGAGAATTATTATTTTGACAGCTAAAATAAATTGAGCGACCTTATTCTCAGGGTCAACTGACTCGCCTCCTGCGCGACAGGGGGAATCATAAGGGAGGACGACATGTTCAAAAAAATGCTCGCGGCTGGCGTTGCGGTCGCAGGTTTCACATCATTCGCCTGGGCGGATAGTCACAGCATGACGGTCGGCGTGAGCTGGTCGAATTTCCAGGAAGAGCGCTGGAAAACCGATGAGGCCGCAATCAAGGGCGCTCTGGAAGCTGCCGGCGCGACCTATGTCTCCGCCGATGCGCAATCATCCTCGGCCAAGCAATTGTCGGACGTGGAAAGCCTGATCGCCCAGGGCGTCGATGCGCTGATCATTCTGGCGCAGGACAGTGCCGCGATCGGCCCCGCCGTGGATGCCGCCGCGGCCGAGGGGATTCCGGTTGTCGGCTATGACCGCCTGATCGAAGACAGCCGCGCCTTCTATCTGACCTTCGACAACGTGGAAGTGGGCCGGATGCAGGCCCGTGCCGTGTTCGAGGCGCAGCCGGAAGGCAATTACGTGATGATCAAGGGCTCGCCCACCGATCCGAACGCGGATTTCCTGCGTGGCGGCCAGCAGGAAGTGCTGCAGGAGGCCATCGACGCGGGCAAGATCACCATCGTCGATGAAGCCTATACAGACGGCTGGCTGCCTGCCAATGCGCAGCGCAACATGGAGCAGATCCTGACGGCGAACGACAACAACGTCGATGCGGTTGTCGCCTCCAACGACGGCACCGCCGGTGGCGTTGTCGCAGCGCTGACCGCGCAGGGCATGGAAGGCATCCCGGTTTCCGGTCAGGACGGCGACCACGCCGCGCTGAACCGCGTCGCCAAGGGAACACAGACCGTTTCCGTCTGGAAGGACGCGCGCGAGCTGGGCAAGGCTGCGGGTGAAATCGCTGTGGCCCTGGCAGGCGGCACCGAAATGTCTGCCGTCGAGGGCGCGCAGGAATGGACATCGCCGGGCGGCACCGTGCTGACGGCAAAGTTCCTGGCCCCGGTGCCGGTGACCGCCGACAACCTGACCGTCGTGACCGACGCGGGCTGGATCACCCAGGAGGCCCTGTGCCAGGGCGTGACCGACGGTCCGGCACCCTGTAACTGACCGCGATCCGGGGGCGGCCCGCGCCGCCCCCGAGATATCATTCAGCCGCGCGCCGCGCAGCTGATGCACACCCCCTGATTCCGCACCGCGCCGCACGGCCCTGCAGGGGCCCGTCGCGCCATATGCGAAGGCCATAGACATGACCGATTCCACGACCGACACCCGGCCAAGCCCGACAGCCCCCAAACGCAGCTTTCTGAACTCGCTTGAGATCGACACCCGTTTGCTGGGCATGATCGGGGCTTTCATTCTGGTGGCGCTGGTATTCAACGTATTGACTGACGGGCGTTTCCTGACGCCGCGCAACATCTTCAATCTGACGATCCAGACGGCTTCGGTCGCGATCATGGCGACGGGGATGGTCTTTGTCATCGTCACACGCCACATCGACCTGAGTGTCGGTGCGATCCTGGCGGCCTGTTCGGCGCTGATGGCGATGACGCAGGTGCGCTGGTTGCCGGGCCTCGGGCTGGAGATCGGCCATTGGGCAATCCCGTGGATCGCGATCACCGTGGGTGTGATCTTTGGCGGGATGATCGGGGCCTTCAATGGCTGGCTGATCGGATACCAGGGCATTCCCGCCTTTATCGTGACGCTGGGCGGTTTCCTGATCTGGCGCAACGTGGGCTGGTATCAGACGGCGGGCCAGACCATCGGGCCGCTGGACAGTACCTTCATGACCTTCGGCGGCATCAACGGAACCCTTGGCGGACCGCTGAGCTGGGGGCTGGGTATCATCGCCATCGCGGCCACCGTGATCCTGATCTTCAACGCCCGCCGGGTGAAGGTGGCGCATGACTTTCCGGTCAAGCCGCTTTGGGCCGAGGTGACGCTGGCGGTGATCGCCACCGCTGCCATTGCGGGGTTCATCGCGATCCTGACCAATTACGGCGTGCCGGAGCGGGTGGTGGCGCGCGACCCGGCGAAATACGGCTGCGAGGTGGCCGAGGGCTGCAACCCGGTCTACGGGCTGCCGATTTCGGTGCTGCTGCTGCTGGGCATTGCGGTTGTGATGACCGTGATTGCGCGGCGCACCCGCTTTGGCCGCTATATCTTTGCCACCGGCGGCAACCCGGATGCGGCGGAGCTGTCGGGGATCAATACGCGGTTCCTCACGGTCAAGATCTTTGCCCTGATGGGCGTGCTCTGCGCCATTTCCGCCATCGTCGCGTCCTCGCGGCTGGCAAACCATTCCAACGACCTGGGCACGCTGGACGAATTGCGCGTAATCGCGGCGGCGGTCATCGGCGGCACCGCGCTGTCGGGGGGGATCGGCACGATCTATGGCGCGATCCTGGGCGCGCTGATCATGCAGTCGCTGCAATCGGGCATGGCGATGGTGGGGGTCGATGCGCCCTTGCAGAACATCGTGGTGGGGGCGGTGCTGGTCTTTGCGGTCTTTATCGACATTCAGTATCGCAAGAGAATGGGGGCCAAGTAAATGACGACACCTTTGGTCGAAATGAAAAACGTCTCCATCGCCTTTGGCGGGGTGCAGGCGGTGGACAATGTCAGCATCAACCTGCACGCAGGCGAGGTGGTGGGGCTGCTGGGCCATAACGGGGCCGGCAAATCGACCCTGATCAAGATGCTGTCGGGGGCCTACAAGATGGATTCCGGCGAGATCTGGATCGAGGGCAAACGTGCCACGATCCATTCGCCCCGCGACGCCCGCGACTACAACATCGAGACGATCTACCAGACGCTTGCGCTGGCCGATAATCTGGATGCCGCCAGCAACCTGTTTCTGGGGCGCGAGTTGATCACCGGGCTCGGCTTTGTCGATGACGACCGGATGGAGGCGGAGACGCGCAAGATCATGGCGCGGCTCAACCCCAACTTCAAGAAGCTGAAAGAGCCGGTGTCGGCCCTGTCGGGCGGGCAGCGCCAGTCGGTGGCGATTGCCCGCGCGGTCTATTTCAACGCCAGGATCCTGATCATGGATGAACCCACGGCGGCGCTGGGGGTGCATGAGACCGCGATGGTGGCCGAACTGATCCAGGAGCTGAAGAAACAGGGGCTCGGCATTTTCCTGATCAGCCATGACACCCGCGAGATGATGGAGCTGTGCGACCGCGTGGCGGTGATGAAGAACGGCCAGATGGTCGGCACCGAAAGGGTCGAGGATGTGACGGAGGATGACATCCTGTCGATGATCATCCTGGGCAAGAACCCGCGCGAGGCCGCCTGATGTTCATCGGCCTTGATCTGGGAACATCCTCGCTGAAGGCGATCCTGATAAACGACGCGCATGAGGTGCTGGCGGAACATTCGGTGCCGCTGAGCGTGCAGCGCCCCGGCACAGGCTGGTCCGAGCAGGACCCGCAAAGCTGGTGTGATGCGGCGGTGCAGGCGCTGGGCGCCCTGGCGGCGGCGCATGATTGTTCGGGCGTCGCGGGCATCGGCCTGTCGGGGCATATGCATGGGGCCACGCTGATCGGTGCCGATGACGCGCCGCTGCGGCCCTGCATGCTGTGGAACGACACCCGCAGCCATGTGCAGGCCGCCGCGATGGATGCCCAGCCGCAGTTCCGCGAGATCACCGGCAACATCGTCTTTCCCGGCTTTACCGCGCCCAAGGTTGAATGGGTGCGCGAGAACGAGCGGTCGGTTTTTGACAGGATCGCCAAAGTGCTGTTGCCCAAGGATTACCTGCGCCTGTTCCTGACCGGCGAACATGTGTCGGAAATGTCCGACGCCGCCGGAACCGCCTGGCTGAACACCGGCACGCGGGACTGGTCCGATGAGCTGCTGGCGGCGTGCCATCTTGGCCGCGCGCAGATGCCGGCGCTGATCGAAGGGTCGGAGGTTTCGGGCCGGTTGCGTGCCGATCTGGCGGCAGAGCTGGGCCTGCCGCGCGCGGTGGTGGCGGGCGGTGCCGGGGACAATGCGGCAGCGGCCATCGGGGCAGGGGTGGTGCGCGATGGCACCGCCTTTTTGTCGCTGGGCACCTCGGGCGTGCTCTTTGCCGCCAATGACGGCTATCGCCCCGACCCGGAGACGGCGGTGCATACCTTCTGCCATGCGGTGCCGGATACCTGGCACCAGATGGGGGTGATCCTTGCGGCCACCGATGCCCTGGAATGGCTGGCGCGGCTGACCGGGCAATCGGCCGCGGATCTGACCCGCGATCTGGGAAATGTGCAGGCTCCGGGCCGGACGCTGTTCCTGCCCTATCTGGGCGGCGAGCGCACACCGCATAATGATGCGGCGATCCGGGGTCAGTTCCTGCATCTGGATCACGCCACCGATGCCCGCGCGGCGGCCCGTGCGGTATTGCAGGGGGTCAGCTATGCCTTTGCCGACTGCAACCTCGCCCTGGGGGCAACCGGCACACGGATCGAAAGCGCGCTGGCGCTGGGCGGCGGGGCACGGTCGGATCATTGGCTGTCGATGCTGGCCAGCACCCTGGGCTTTCCGCTGGAGGTGCCGCAGGCGGGCGATTTCGGTGCGGCCCTGGGGGCGGCGCGGCTGGGTCAGATGGCCGCGACCGGAGCCGGGGCGGAGATTGCCGCCAAACCCCCGATCGCGCGCAGCATGGCACCTGACCCGGCCCTGAGCGATGCGATGGCGGATGGCCATGCGCGTTACCGGGCGGCCTATGCGGTGATCCGGGATCTGGACTGAGGGCTGCGGCCCGATCCGGCCTGCGCGCCGGGTGTGATGACCCTTTGAGCGCTTGCCGTGCCTTGCCGCGTGCCGGAGTTTTTGAAAACTCCGGTCCGTTTTCTTTGAAGAAAACGTAAGGCTGGCGGCAGCGCTTGTGCCTAGGTCCGGCGCTTTCGGCTGTCGTTTCCCTGATTGTGCCTTGCCGCGTGCCGGAGTTATTGAAAACCCGGGGCCGTTTTCTTTGAAGAAAACGTAAGGCTGACGGCAGCACTTGTGCCTAGGTCCGGCACTTTCGGCTGTCGTTTCCCTGATTGTGCCTTGCCGCGTGCCGGAGTTTTTGAAAACTCCGGTCCGTTTTCTTTGAAGAAAACGTTAGGCTGGCGGCAGCACTTGTGCCTGGGTCCGGCGCTTTCGGCTGTCGTTTCCCTGATTGTGCCTTGCCGCGTGCCGGAGTTATTGAAAACTCCGGGCCGTTTTCTTTGAAGAAAACGTAAGGCTGGCGGCAGCGCTTGTGCCTAAGTCCGGCGCTTTCGGCTGTCGTTTTCCAGACCGTGCCTCGCCGCGCGCCGGAGTTTTTGAAAACTCCGGGCCGTTTTCTTTGAAGAAAACGTAAGGCTGGCGGCAGCGCTTGTGCCTGGTTCCGGCGCTTTCGGCTGTCGTTTTCCTGACCGTGCCTCGCCGCGCGCCGGAGTTTTTGAAAACTCCGGGCCGTTTTCTTTGAAGAAAACGTTACGCCGACAGCCGCGCCTTCACCTCGGCGCGGATCTTTTCAGCCGCCTTTTCCTTGACCGGGCCGTAGCCGCGGATTTCCATCGGTGCGGCGAGCAGGGCCAGTTTGTCCTCCTCGGGCAATGCGCTGCGGGCCACATGGTCCAGCAGATCCGCGTACCAGCCGATCAGCGCCACTTCCAGCCGCCGGTCCGCCCCGTAGGAAAACACATCCGCCCAGCTGCCGCGCAGGCGTTTCATCCGGGCCAGCAGGCGGAAGGCAGACCCCATCCAGGGGCCAAAGCTCTTCTTGAAGGGGCGGCCACGGGTGTCACGGCCGGTGGGCCAGATCGGCGGGGCGAGGTGGTATCTGACCTTGTAATCGCCCTCGAACTCCTCGGCGATGCGCGCGGCAAATCCGGTCTGACTGTGCAGGCGGGCGACCTCGTATTCGTCCTTGTAGGCCATCAGCTTGAACAGCGATTTCGCTGCCGCGCGCTGCATGGCATCGGTCGCGCCGGTGTCGGCGAAACGGGCCAATGTCTCAGCGTAGCGGCGGGCATAGGCGGCGTCCTGGTAATCGGTCAGGAATTCCATGCGCCGGTCGATCAGGCCCTGAACCGTCTCATCTGGCGGGGTCGGTTGGGGCAGGGCCAGCTTGTCCGGGTCCGCCGCCATGACGCGGCCATAGGCAAAGGCGTCCTTGTTGCGGTCGGGGGCCACTCCGTTCAGCTCGATCGCCTGATAAAGCGCGGTGAGCGAGACCGGCACCAGACCCTTCTGCCAGGCAAAGCCCAGCATCATCACATTGGCAAAGACGGCGTCGCCCATCAGCCGTTCGGCCATGGCATTGGCATCGAAGGCAGAGAGGTTCCCGGCACCGACAACGCCCGCGATGACCGCCTCGCGCCTGTCCATTGCCAGATCGGCATCGCGGTTCAGCACCAGGTCGCCGGTGGGCATTTCCGCCCGGTTCAGCACGATCCGCGTGCCCCTGCGGTAATGGGCCGAGGCCTTGGGTGCGGAGCTGACCACCATGTCGCAGCCGATCACCGCGTCGGCGTGGCCTTCCTCGATCCGGACCTGATGCACATCATCGGGCCGGTTGGCGAGCCGCACATAGCCCAGCACGGTGCCGAATTTCTGCGCGAAACCGGTGAAGTCGAGCACGGAGGCGCCCTTGCCCTCCAGATGCGCCGCCATGGAGATCAGCGCGCCCACGGTCACCACGCCGGTGCCACCGACACCGGTGACCAGCAGGTCATAGGGTTCGTCAAGGCGCGGCATCTCGGGGTCGGGCAGGGCGGCAGCCATTTCGGCCACGTCGAAACCGGCACCGGACTTGCGGCGGCGGGTGGCGCCTTCGATGGTCACGAAAGAGGGGCAGAAGCCATTGAGGCAGGAATAATCCTTGTTGCAGGTGCTCAGGTTGATCTGGCGCTTGGTGCCGAATTCGGTCTTTTTCGGTTCCACGCTCAGGCAGTTGGATTCCAGCGAACAATCGCCGCAGCCTTCGCAGACCAGATCGTTGATCATCACGAACTTCGGCGGATCCTCAAGCGTGCCGCGCTTGCGCTTGCGGCGTTTCTCGGTGGCGCACATCTGTTCGTAGATCAGGACGGTGACGCCCGGGATCTCGCGCAGCTCGCGCTGTACCGTGTCCAGATCGCGCCGGTGGTCAAAGGTGGTCCCCCTGGGAAAGTCGCCCTGCGTGAACTTTTCCGGCATGTCAGAGACAATGGCGATGCGGGTGACCCCCTCGGCCCGCGCCGCCTGCGCAATGCCGCTGACAGAGACCGGGCCGTCCACCGGCTGGCCGCCGGTCATGGCGACGGCTTCGTTATAGAGGATCTTGTAGGTGATATTGGTCTTGGCGGCCACGGCCTGCCGGATCGCCAGCGACCCGGAGTGATACCAGGTGCCTTCACCAAGGTTCTGGAAGACATGCTTGCCGCCGTTGAACATCGAGGTGGCGATCCATGGCACGCCTTCGCCGCCCATCTGGGCAAAACCGGCGGTGTCGCGGTCCATCCAGGAGGCCATGACGTGGCAGCCGATGCCGGAATTGGCGGTGGAGCCTTCGGGCAGCCTGGTCGAGGTGTTATGCGGGCAGCCCGAGCAGAAATAGGGCGTGCGGGTGGCGCCGGGCACGTTGAGCAGGGTGGGCGGCGTGTCGGTCAGGTCGCGGGCCTTGTCCTGCAGCCCTTCGCCGGGGAAGAAGGCATGCAGCCGCGCGGCGAGGATCGGCACCAGTTTCAGCGGCGACAGCTCGCCGGTCCAGGGTACCAGTTCCTCCAGGTTCTCGTCGTGCTTGCCGACCATGCGCGCAGGCTTGGAGCCGGGCCAGTCATAGAAGGCCTCCTTGAACTGGCTTTCGATGATGCCGCGCTTTTCCTCGATCACCAGCACTTCGCGCTTGGAGCGGACAAAGGCCAGCGCATCGCGCCGGGCCAGCGGCCAGACCATGCCGACCTTGTAGATGTCGATGCCAAGCGCGCGGCAGCGGTCCTCGGTCAGGCCCAGCAGGCGCAGCGCCTCCATCAGGTCGAGATGCCCCTTGCCGGTGGTCACGATGCCGAAGGAGGCGTCGGGCAGGTCGTAGATGCGCCGGTCAATGGGGTTGGCCTCGACAAAGGCCTCGACCGCCTCAAGCTTGTCGTGCAAGCGGGTTTCGATCAGCGGCGAGGGCAGATCGCCCAGCCGCACATGCAGCCCGCCCTGTGGCGCAGTATAGTCGGGCTGGACGAATTCGCGGTCCGGGGCCAGATCGACGGAGGCACCGGATTCCACCGTTTCGGAAATCGCCTTGAACCCGACCCAGGTGCCGGTGAAACGCGACAGGGCAAAGCCGTATTCGCCGAAGGTCTGATATTCGGCAACGCTGGCCGGGTTCAGCGTGGGCATGAACCAGGCCATGAAGGCCACGTCGGATTGATGCGGCATGGAGGAAGAGACGCAGCCGTGATCGTCACCCGCCACCACCAGCACGCCACCCTTGGGGGCGGAGCCATAGGCGTTGCCGTGTTTCAGCGCATCGCCCGAGCGGTCCACGCCCGGTCCCTTGCCGTACCACATGGAAAAGACGCCCTCGACCTCCGCATGGGGGTCCAAATGGGCCTGCTGCGCGCCCAGCACAGCGGTGGCGCCAAGGTCTTCGTTCACGGCGGGCAGGAATTTGATGCGGCCCGCGTCCAGGCGTGTCTTGTTGCGCCACATCTCCTGATCCAGACCACCCAGTGGGGAGCCGCGATAGCCCGAGACGAAGCCGGCGGTGTTCAGCCCCGCCGCCTGATCGCGCCGTGCCTGGTCCAGCATGATGCGCACCAGTGCCTGCGTGCCGGTCATGAAGACGCGCCCGCGCGGCAGCGCGTAGCGGTCATCCAGCGCATAGGTGGAAAAATTCTGGTCCTGCTTGGTCATGTGAAATGCCTCCTGAAAGGTCAGTTTAGCGCAGTTTTGCCGGTATTTGTTGTCTATTCTCGCTTCGTCCCTTGTGATTTCCGGGTGAATAATTCATCAGTATGCCCTCTGGTGAACAGATATTTCAGGAATGCAGATGGAAGCCATTGATCGCAAACTTGTGCGCCTGCTGCAGCAGGACGCCCGTCAGTCCAACGCACAGCTGGCGGAAAAGTTGAATATCTCTGCCTCGGCCTGCTGGCGGCGGGTCAGGGCGCTGGAAGAGGCGGGGGTGATCGAACGCTATGGCGCGATGGTGAATCCGGCTGCGATGGGCCTTGGGTTCGAGGCGATCGTGCATGTGCATCTGACCCGCCACGACACCCAGGCGCTGGCGCGCTTCATCGCGGCGGTGCAGCTGCGCGAGGAAGTGACGGAGTGTTTTGCCACCACGGGGCAGGCGGATTATCACCTGCGGGTGCTGTGCCGGGACATCGACGCCTACAATACCTTCCTCGAAGATTTCCTGTTTGTGCAGCCCGCCGTCAACTCGGCGCAGACCAATGTCGTGCTGCGGCGGATCAAGTCGAATGCGCCGCTGGGTGGCTGAGCCCTGTCACCGGCTGGTATTTCTTGCCCGACAGGCGCGCGCCGCTTGACATCGCGGCCCAGCTTGGGCCTTTTGCCAGAAATTCAAAACCGGAGGACTCCCCATGATGAAGACCCGTGCAGCCGTCGCCGTTGAGGCAGGTAAACCGTTAGAGATCATGGAAGTGAACCTCGAAGGGCCAAAGAAGGGCGAGGTGCTGGTCGAGATCAAGGCGACCGGGCTTTGCCACACCGATGAGTTCACCCGTTCGGGCGACGATCCCGAAGGCATCTTTCCCGCGATCCTCGGCCATGAGGGTGCCGGTATCGTGCTGGAGGTCGGCGAAGGTGTGACGACGCTGGAACCGGGCGATCACGTGATCCCGCTTTATACGCCGGAGTGTCGGCAGTGCGAATATTGCCTGTCAGGCAAGACCAACCTCTGCCAGGCGATCCGCGTGACGCAGGGGCAGGGGCTTTTGCCGGACGGGACCACGCGGTTCTCCATGCTGGATGGCACGCCCATCCATCACTACATGGGCTGTTCCACCTTTGCCAATCACACGGTGGTGCCGGAAATCGCATTGGCCAAGGTGCGCAAGGATGCACCTTTTGACAAGATCTGCTATATCGGCTGCGGCGTGACAACGGGGATCGGGGCGGTCATCAACACCGCCAAGGTCGAGATCGGGGCGCGCTGCGTGGTCTTTGGCCTTGGCGGCATCGGGCTGAACGTGATCCAGGGGCTGCGCCTGGCGGGTGCGGACCAGATCGTCGGCGTTGACCTGAACGATGACAAGGCCGAGATCGCGAAGTATTTCGGCATGACCGACTTCGTCAATCCCAACAATGTAGAGGGTGACATGGTCGCGCATCTGGTCGAACTGACCGGCGGCGGGGCGGATTACTCCTTTGATGCGACGGGCAACACCAAGGTGATGCGCACCGCGCTGGAAGCTGCACACAAGGGATGGGGCGAAAGCATCATCATCGGTGTGGCCGCTGCAGGGGCCGAAATTTCCACCCGTCCCTTCCAGCTGGTGACCGGGCGGGTCTGGCGCGGCACGGCCTTTGGCGGTGCAAAGGGCCGGACCGATGTGCCGCAGATCGTCGATTGGTACATGTCCGGAAAAATCGAGATCGACCCGATGATTACGCACAAATTGACCCTGGATGAGATCAACTACGGCTTCGAGTTGATGCATGAAGGAAAGTCCATTCGCGCGGTAGTTGAATTTTAACGGATGACTTTATCGTCACATATGCTATAATGCTGCCGAAAGACCTGTTTTGTTTCGCAACCCGTAGAGCGAAGCAAAACAGGGTCTGAACGACTCCAAGGTCTGAACGGCCTTGTGTTCCGGTGCGAGTGTGGCGCTGTATGCGGCCTGCGAAAATTCAGTAATGTTAATCCTTTCGCCTACAACTTGCAGGCGAGCGGCACATTTTGGGCGCTTTTCCCACCGGTTCCGCGGCATTTCCGAGGTTTAGCCCCCGGAAGTGCCTGATTTTGTTGGCTACGTAAATTTAATTAAGATTCAGTTAATAGAACGGGTCCAATCCGTAATATTGAGAAATCTCGTCAAAATTTATTCGGATTCTCCGCCTACAACCATAGGGGTACTGGTTTGGAGAAGTGAAATGACCAATTTTAGGAAATCCCTGATCGCGGCGATTCTGCCCATTACGATGACAAGTGTTCCGGCACAGGCTCAGATCATTGATATCGACCTTGACCTGGGGGCCCTTCTGGGTGTCGGCCTTTGTATCGGGGGGGGATGTGACGACGATTTTGAATCGCCCGATGACGAACTGACACTGGCAGGCACAGATGTCAGTATTCTGTTCAACGATACCTCGGTGTCGCCCGCGCCCCTGAACGACTGGCGCATCAATATCAACGACAATGATCCGACCGGCGACAGCTATTTTGCCATCACGGATGTCACCGGGGGCCAGCAACCCTTCCGCATCATGGCGGGGGCGCCGGGCAACGGCTTTATCCTTGATGACACCGGCCATGTCGGTCTGGGCACGCAATTCCCGATGCGGGATCTGCACCTGACGGCCACCGACAGCCCCGGCATCCGGCTTGAGCAGACCGCCGGTGGGCCGGGAGCCCAGATCTGGGATGTGGTTGCCAATGAAAGCAACTTTCTGATTGTGGATGTGACCCACACCAAGATTCCCTATGTCATTGAAGCGGATGCGCCCAATGACAGCCTGATCATCACGGAAACTGGCAGGGTCGGTTTCGGTGTTGCGGCACCGGAGGAGCAGCTTCATATCCGCTCGAACGCGCCGGATACTGATGCATTTGCCCTGTTCGATGCCAATGGCAGCGGCTCCGATGCGGCCTTCCGGCTGCGCCAGAACGGCCTGATCCCGACAACCTGGGAATTCCGCAACCAGCAGGACTCGGGCCGTCTGAATGTCGGCATTGCGGGCGGGAACACACCGTTCAAGATCGACGATCAGGCCGACAACAACCTGCTGCGTCTTGGCTCGAACACTGAAACCGATGTGGTCCGGATTACCGGGCGTCTGCTGGTCAACGATGTCGCGCTTTCCGTGCCGGACTATGTGTTCAAGGATGACTACGTGCTGCGGCCCCTGTCAGAGGTGAAGGCATTCATTGATCAGAACAGCCACCTGCCGGAAGTGCCCTCTGAAAAGGACATCGCGGCTGGCGGCGTGGACATGACCGGCATGCAGATGGCCTTGCTGAAAAAGGTCGAGGAACTGACCCTCTACACCCTGCAGCAGGAAGATGCGATCACGGCGCAGAAACAGGAGAACAGCGATCTGCGTGATCGTCTGGCCCGGGTCGAGGCGCTGCTGACCGAATAAGGACGACGGCTGACAGCCAACCGGTCCTGTGAAAGGACCCACGCGGCATCCATTTGAATTTCGGCCCATGATCCGGGGCCAGAAATGAAAATGGGTGCCGCTTCTTGCGTTTAGGATTGCGCCTGTGCCCCGGGGCATGCCTGCAGTCCCAGTCGACGCCAACAGCCAGTTGCCGACGCTGTTGTCCGATGGCGGGATCGCACCCAGGGCATCGCCAAGGCCGCGATGCAGATGACGCTGCTGACGCAGGTTGAGAACGGACGCTCTGCAAGCCCCGGCAGAACGCAAGAGCCGCCTGCAAACGCGCCGCCTGCAAGAGGGCAAACCGGTGCAGATGGAAGTCCCTCATGCCCGTCCTGACCGGACCCAGACGGCCCGGGTGCGACAGCGCGGTTTGACCCGCGCCACCGAAACAATTGACGCAAGGCAAAGCCGGGCGCTAACTTGCTGCATCGGGCGCCTTGCTGTGTCCTCATTTTGATAAAATTTTTTGCACCATGTTCCCTGGCCGGGCCGGGGCCACCAGGTGCCCAGGAGGCTATGATGCCGATTAAATTACCTGCCCCGTCCCTCTGCACCATGTTCTGCCTGCTGGCGGGACCTGTCCTGGCTCAGACCACCCACCCCAATGATGTCAATATCGAAGGCGATCTGGTGATCCAGGTGCCGCTCGCAGTCGGGCAGGTTGGAAACCCGTCCGAAGGCAGCCTCTATGTCGAAGACCTGACCGTCCTTGACGGCAAGGTCTGCATGGGCAACAGCTGCAATCCCGGCGAGGTTATTCCCAATGAGACCGCGCTGCGGTTAAGATATACCAACACTTCCATCGAGTTTGTCGATACGTCGGGTGCATCCGTGCCCAACCGCGACTGGACCTTGCGCGTCAACGATCCCAACAGCGGCGGGATTGACCGTTTCTCGGTCGAGGATAACTCGGCAGCCACCACGCCCTTTACCATTGCAGGCGCAGTGCCGAACAATGCCTTCTGGCTTGCCACGTCGGGCAATCTGGGCCTCGGCACCTCGATCCCGCAGGCCAAGGTGCATCTTGTCGATACAGGAAACGAAGCCGCAATCCGCATGACCAGGAGTGGCGGCAGCGCGCATTCCTGGGAACTGACCGCCGCCGACACCTTCGAAATCCGCGACCTGACGGACAATTCCAGTCGGCTCTACATTGACACCGATGGCTTTGTCGGGCTTGGCACCGATACGCCCGGGGAATTGCTGCACATCCGTTCCGACGCCACCAACACCGACGCTTTCGCATTGTTCGATGCCAATGGCGCAGGCTCTGACGCGGCATTCCGGCTGCGCCAGAACGGTGTGACCCCAACCACATGGGAATTCCGCAATCAGCAGGACTCGGGCCGTCTGAACGTGGGCATCGCTGGCGGCAACACGCCGCTGAAGATCGACAGTGCCGCCAACAACAACCTGTTGCGGCTGGGGCGCAACGGCCTTCCGGGCGAGGTGAACATCACCGGCACGCTGGTGGTCAACAACACCCAGTTGAATGTCCCCGACTACGTCTTTGCACATGATTACGCGCTGCGCCCGCTCTCCGAGGTGCAGGCGTTCATTGACGAAAACTCCCACCTGCCGGATGTCCCCTCAGAGGCCGAGATCAAGGCGAATGGCGTGGACCTGACCGCTATGCAGACGGTGCATCTGAAAAAGATCGAGGAACTGACGCTCTATACGCTGGAGCAGCAGAAGGAGATCTCTGAACAGACAGCAACGATCGCTGCGTTGACGACAAGACTGGCCAGGATCGAAGCGCTGCTGTCGCAATAGGTGGATTAGTGTCTCTACTGGTGGTTGTTTTACAGAACGCCGGATTTGCTCCTTTATTTAGTCGGCGGAGCAGGCACCCGAGAGCCTGCCGTCAAGCGATGTGCACCGAGACATTCGATAAATTTATCAAAGGAAAAACCATGCTGAACAGAAACTTCCTACTGACACCTTTTCTTTTCAACCTGCTGATTGTTGCCGCGCCGCTGCACGCCGAAGTGCTGAGCAGCACGAGCCCAACCATCCGCGACAACCTTTGCGTGGGTCTTGGTTGCGCAACTGACGAAACATTCGCAGGCCTTTATGATAGCGTAGTGATCAAAGGCAACAACACGCGGGTCGTGTTTGAAGATAACTCCACCAGCTCCGGATTCCCAACAGCCGACTGGGCGCTCGAAGCGAATGAAACAGGATCGACCGGGCTGGAAAGATTCATTCTCAGGAACCTGACGGCGAACACCACGCCATTCGTGGTCGAGGGCGATGCGCCGACCAGCAGCCTGTTTGTGGCAGCGGATGGCGATATCGGTTTGGGCACCTCCATCCCACAGGCAGATATGCACATTGTTTCGGACAGTTCCTCGCCATCGCTTCGGCTGCAAAGCACCTCAATCGGACAAGCCTGGCAGATCGGTGATCCGGTTTCTCTAAATGCCGGTTTTCAGATCTACGATGTGACTGCAGACTCCACACCTTTCCTGATCGTTCCCGGTGGAAACAACCAATTGTCGTTCGTCATCAACGGGGAAAAAATTGGGCTGGGCACAGACGCCCCCCAAGAAAAGCTACATATTGTCACGAACGCCAGTAACACCGATGCATTCGCGCTATTCGATGCCAATGGGGCAGGATCGGACGCCGCCTTCCGCCTGCGCCAGAACGGCCTCATCCCCACCACATGGGAATTCCGCAATCAGCAGGATTCCGGTCGCCTGAATGTCGGTATTGCCGGTGGCAACACGCCGCTGAAAATCGACAATGCCGCAAACAACAACCTGATCCGTCTCGGCCGCAACGGCAAACCCGGAGAGGTCAATATCACCGGCACGCTGGTGGTGAACTCCACTCAGTTGAACGTTCCGGATTATGTTTTCGCGGACGATTACGTCCTGCGCCCGCTGGCCCAGGTTCAGGCGTTTATCGACGCGAACGCTCATCTGCCGGATGTACCATCGGCGGCGGAAATTGCCGCGAAAGGTGTCGATATGACCGCGATGCAGATGACGCTGCTGAAGAAGGTCGAGGAACTGACGCTTTATACCCTGGAACTGGAACAGGCCCGCGCGGGGCAGGACATGCGTCTGGCTGCGCAGGAGCGCTCGATCGCCCTCCTTCAGGCTCAGATCGACAGCCTCAGATAAGGTCCATGCGGTCACCGCACCGGCGCGGGGCCCGTGGATGCGAAACACGACTTTCGAAGGCGCGCAGGCGCTGCGGGCCTTCTGAAATAAGATGTTGGCAGGATCATTGCCTGTTGGCATGGTCGCTGTATGTCCCGGCCGATGATTGGGACAACCCTATTCCACGCCTTTCGTATTTTCACAGGAAGACTGACAGATGCCAATCAAGATATTCGTACCACAATCCGTCTCGTGTCTTGGGGCCTTTCTGGGCCTCGCTTTCATGGCCTGTCCGGCCAGCGCCGATCAGGTGATTGCCGACGATCTGATCGTCCAACGCAATCTATGCGTCGGCGCTGTCTCATGCGTGGATGGTGAGGTTTTCAACAATGAAGACATCAAGATCAAAAGCACCCAACCGGAGATCCTGTTCGATGACACCAGCGTCTCCGGTGGGTTTGCCGACTGGAGTCTGCAGACCAATGTTGACGGGTCGAACAATTTCGTCGTTCGCGACCAGACCAACAACACAACGCCGTTCCGGATCGAAGCCAACACTCATCCCAACAGTCTTTACGTCTCATCGGTAGGTGGCGAGCCAAGGATCGGTTTCGGGACCGCTCTGCCGCAACAGGAACTGCACATTTTCAGTCAGAACACGGCGATCCAGCGTTTTGAACAAGGTTCTGTGATCCTTGCGCCCCGGGTTTGGGATTTGGGCGGAAACGAAACGTCCTTTTTCCTGAGCGATACCACCGGCGGCACGATACCGTTTCACGTCAGGGCCGGCGCGCCGGTCAGCTCGCTGGTGGTCGACAGAGATGGCAATATCGGCCTCGGCACAGGTTCGCCCGAGGAACGGTTGCACATCCGTTCCAACGCCATCAACACCGACGCCTTTGCATTGTTCGATGCCAATGGCGCAGGCTCTGACGCGGCTTTCCGCCTGCGCCAGAACGGGGTGACCCCAACCACATGGGAATTCCGCAACCAGCAGGATTCCGGCCGTCTGAACGTCGGCATTGCGGGCGGCAATACGCCGCTGAAGATCGACAGTGCCGCCAACAACAACCTGTTGCGGCTGGGGCGCAACGGCCTTCCGGGCGAGGTGAACATCACCGGTACGCTGGTCGTGAACAACACGCAACTGAACGTGCCGGATTACGTATTCGACGCCGATTATCCTCTGCGCCCACTGGCCGAAGTGCAGGCGTTTATCGACGCCAACAGCCACCTGCCGGATGTGCCATCGGCTGCTGAGATTGCTGCGACCGGTGTCGACATGACCCAGATGCAGATGCTCCACCTGAAAAAGATCGAGGAGCTGACGCTTTATACGCTTGAACAAGAGGACCGCATTTCAACCCAGGACGCGCGCATTGCGATGCAGGAGGACCGTATCGCCCGGTTGGAAGCGGCGCTGGAGGCGCTTGCGGCGCAATAGGCGCGCCATGAGGTTTGACAGGACGGGCTCCCGTCCTGTTAACTATTGCCAGCCGTCTGAGGGGAGGCGGGATTTTAACATAAGTCATTTTGCGCGAGCACCCCGGCCATTGCCTGCGCCATTTCCGTTTCGGGAGACTGTCCCATGTTGATCCGGCTTTTTATCATTGTCGCTTTGTCGCTGACCTCCGCACTGACCGCTTCGGCGCAGGACACCTTCAACAACGGTGTCCGTATCGCTGACGGAGACCTGCAGAAAGCGGACCTCACGGTTGCGGGCAGCGCCAGCATCGGCAACCTTTGTCTGGGGCTGAGATGCGGCGAGGACGAGCCCACCAGTTATGACAGGCCGCTTACCATCGACACACCAAAGCAGGCCTGGATTGACATGGTAAACCAGTCGGTAGCAGGGACTGGGCATTACCCCGGGCGCGATTGGCGGATCAGGCCGAACGACGATTACAATGGCGGGATCGAACGCTTTTCGATCGAGGATCTGAGTGCTGACACAATCCCCTTCAGCATTGAGGGTGGCGCGCCGGAAAATGCGTTTTGGATCGACAATGGTGGCGGCATCGGGCTGGGCACGATGTTTCCGCAGGACCGGCTGCATGCCTCCGGGGCCATCGGCCCCGGCTTGCGGCTGGAACAGACCGGCAATGGGCTTTTGCCGCCACAGGCCTGGCGGATCGTCGGGCAGACCGCTTTCAGCGTCACCGATCTGACCGCCGGGACCACGCCGTTCCGCATTGACCGGACGGCGCCATCCGGGTCTTTCCATCTCGACGAAACCGGATTTGTGGGTCTTGGCACCGATGCGCCCGAGGAATTGCTGCACATCCGGTCCAATGCGTCCAATACGGATGCCTTCGCGCTTTTCGAAGCGGCGGGTAGCGGCTCCGATTCCGCGTTCCGCCTCAAGCAGAACGGCACCACCCCCAGCACATGGGAATTCCGAAATCAGCAGGATTCAGGTCGTCTGAACGTCGGCATCGCGGGCGGCAACACGCCGCTGAAGATCGACAATGCCGCCAACAACAACCTGCTGAAACTGGGCATCAATTCTGCCCCTGACGCGGTTGTGGTGACGGGACGGCTGGTGGTGAACAACACCACGCTGAACGTGCCCGATTACGTCTTTGGCGCGGATTACCCCCTGCGGTCGCTGGCCGAGGTCAGGGATTTCATCGGCACGAACAGGCATTTGCCGGACATCCCTTCGGAGGCTGAGATCAGGGCAAATGGTGTGGACATGACCGAGATGCAGATGGCGCATCTGAAGAAAATCGAGGAACTGACGCTGTACACGCTGGAGCAGGAAGACCAGATCGCGGCCCTGACGCGGCAGAATGCGCGCCAGGAATCTGAGATCAGGACATTGGTCAGCAGACTGGCTGCGCTTGAGGCTTTGGAAGCCACGCGCTGAAGGGGATTTCCTGACGGTCTGAAGCTGCCGCCGGGTCAATGGCCCGGCGGTCTTCTCCTGCTTTACCTGCCGGTTTTTGGCGCTAAGCTTCCCCCACAAGACCAGTTGGAGGCTGACCATGCGACTGCGCGTCAACGGAACCGATCACGAGGTGGAGGTCGAAGACGACATGCCGCTTTTGTGGGTATTGCGTGACGAGTTGGGCATCACCGGCCCGAAGTATGGCTGCGGGATCGCGCAATGCGGGGCCTGTACCGTGCATGTGGACGGGGTCGCCGTGCGGTCCTGTCAGCTGGCGGCGGCAGATGTGGATGGCGAAGTGACCACGATCGAGGGGCTTGGATCCCCGCAGGCGCTGCATGCGGTGCAGCAGGCCTGGGTGGACCATCAGGTGGCCCAATGCGGTTACTGCCAGTCGGGGCAGATCATGCAGGCCGCGTCCTTTCTCGATCTCAACCCGGAGCCGACCGACGAACAGATCGACGCGGCGATGAGCGGGAACCTCTGTCGCTGCGGGACCTATCCGCGCATCCGCGCCGCCGTGAAGACCGCCGCCGCCAAGCTGCAGGGGGTCTGAGCATGGGACGGGTGAAAACCATCGCGCGCCGCAGCTTTCTGGTGGGGTCGGTCGCGGTGCTGGGCGGGGTCGCCTTTGGCACCTACATGTACAAGCGGGACGTGAAGAACCCGCTGCTGGCAGAGCTGAAACCGGGTGAGGTGGCCTTCAACCCCTACGTCAAGGTGGATGCCCAAGGCGTGACGCTGATCACCCCGCGTGCCGATGTGGGGCAGGGCGCCTATTCGATCCAGGCGCATCTGCTGGCGGAAGAGCTGGATGTGGAGCTGGCGGATGTGCGGATTGATCCGGGCATGCCCTCGGCCGCCTATTACAACGGGGTTGTGGCCGCGGAAGGCATGCCGATTGCCGCGACTTCCGACAGCATGATGGCGCGCACCGGGCGCGGGGCTGCGGATGTGGTGGGCAAGCTTCTGGGCCTGCAGCTGACCGGCGGATCCTCGACGGTGCCGGACATGTACGACCGTCTGCGCCATGCCGGCGCGGTCGCGCGCGCGACGCTGCTGGCGGCGGCGGCGCAGCAAACCGGCCTGGACCGCGATCAGCTGCGCACCGAAAACGGCGCGGTGGTGCTGCCTGACGGGATGCGTCTGGCCTATGCCGATCTGGCCGCCACGGCGGCAGAGATTGACCCGGTACAGGATGTCACCCTGCGCGACCCGTCGGAATGGCGGATGCTGGGGCGGGATCACCTGCGCACCGACATCATCGCCAAATCCACCGGCACGCAGATCTATGGCATCGACCTGGTGATGGAGGGCATGGTGCATGCCACCACCCGCACCAATCCGGCGCTTGGGGGTGGCATTCTGGGCTATGATGCGACCGAGGCAGAGGTGATGCGGGGCGTTCAGGCCATCATGCCGATCACCGGGGGCTTTGCCGTGGTTGCGGACAACACCTGGCGCGCCTTTCAGGCGGCGGATGCGGTCAAGGCGGACTGGGGCGAAGCGCCCTATATCGGCGATACGGCCGCGCAGTTTGCCGATGTTGCCTCCTCTTTCATCGAGGACCGGCAGGACAGCCGGTTCAAGGACGAGGGCGATGTGGAAGCGGCGCTCGACGGTGCGGATGTGCTAGAAGCCGAGTATCGCATCCCCTATCTGGCCCATGCCCCGCTGGAGCCGATGTCCGTGGTCGTGAAACTGACGGAGGGGCGGCTCGACATCTGGACCGGCACCCAGATCCCGCGTTTCGTGCAGGAGGGGGCCGCTGCCGTGGCCGGGCTTGAGGCTGCAAACGTCCATGTGCATGTGCTGATGTCCGGCGGCAGCTTCGGGCGGCGGCTGGAAGACGATTACATCCGGCAGGCGGTCGAAATTGCGCTGGAGATGCCCGACACCCCGATCAAGATGGTCTGGAGCCGGGAAGAGGACATGACCCATGATTTTCCCCGTCCGCTGGCGATCAGCCGCGCGCGGGGGGCGGTGTCGGGCGGTCAGGTGGCAGCCTATGATCTGGGCATTGCGGCGCCTTCCGTGACCGCGTCCTCGCTGGGCCGTCTGGGCCAGCCCGCCATCGGGCCGGATGTGGCGATTGTCGCCGGCGCCTGGGACCAGCCCTATGCGATCCCGGATTACCGGGTCACCGGCTACCGCGTGCCGCCGATGGTGCCGGTCAGCTCCTGGCGGTCGGTCGGGGCCTCCGGCAATGGCTTCCTGCATGAGGGCTTTCTGGATGAGCTGTGCCACGCCGCCGGGGCCGACCCGCTGGAGGAACGGCTGCGCCTGTGCTGGCACGACACTTCGCGCAAGGTGCTTGAAGCGGTGGCCGAGATGTCGGGCTGGGGCAGCGACCTTGGCCCGGGGCGGGGGCGCGGGGTCGCCTTTACCCTGTCCTTCGGGGTGCCGGTGGCCGAGGTGGTGGAAGTCACCGAGACGGATCGCGGCATCCGCATCGACAAGGTTTTTGTCGCCGCCGATGTGGGCCGGGTACTGGACCCGGTGAACTTCGAGGCGCAGCTTTCGGGCGGGGTGATCTGGGGGCTGGGCCATGCGATGAACTGCGAGCTGACCTATGCTGGGGGCGTGGCCCAGCAGGACAATTTCCATGTGTTCGAGGGGATGCGCCTGCACCAGACGCCTCAGATCATGGTGCGCGGTCTGGAAAACGGCGACAGGATCCGCGGCATCGGAGAACCGGGCGTGCCACCCGCCGCACCCGCGCTGGGCAATGCGATCTTTGCCGCGACCGGCAAGCGGATCCGCGAATTGCCCTTTGCCAAACATGTGGATTTTGTCTGATGCGCCTCGTGATTGCAGCGCTGTTGCTGGCAGCCCCGCTGGCCGCACAGGAAACCACGGAGAGCCGGGAAGCGGGCCTTGCCGCCTGGGACCGGATCTTTGAAAAGGTCTCGCATCCGCGCTGCACCAATTGCCATGTGGGCGAAAGCGGTCAACCGATGTGGAACGGTTTGGGCTATGGGGCGGATACCGTTCACGGCATGGGGGTTCTGGCGGACGAGACCCGGATCGGCGCGCTGAGCACGCCCTGCCGGACCTGTCATGTGACCACGGGCAGGGCCAATACCGTGCCCCATGCGCCGCCCCATATCAGTGATGCCTGGCGTCTGCCCCCGGTCGAGCTGGCCTGGCTGGGCAGGTCCAGCGCCGAGATCTGCGCGCAGATGCGCGATCCGGAAACCAATGACGGCAACGATATTGCCGAGCTTGCGGAACACCTGCGAAGCTCGCCTTTCGTCGCCTGGGGTTATGCCCCCGGCGCGGGCCGCTCTGCCCCTGATGGCACGCCCGAGGATATCGCCGCCGATGTGGAGATCTGGGGGGCCGCCGGTGCGCCCTGCGATTGACATATGCAGTTGCCGGGCAGCACCTGACGTGGCTTGCATCGCCGTATCCGGTAACCCAGGCGCCCGACCTTGAACGTGAAGCACGAATACCCTGCCGCGCCTGCGGCGCTCCCGGGACATGCGTGTCACGGGATGATTCAGATATAAGGTCGGACGCTTTATGGATATTTTGAACGTTGCACGCCCGGTCGCTGTTTCCGGTCTGGATGACATCCCATTCCCCGTTGCTGATGCGGCCGGGGTAGAGGCGCTGCTGGCGCGCTGTCCGGTTGCCGCCGAAACCCCGCTGGTGGAGGCTGAAGCCATCGCGGTGGAGGCGGGTGTGGCGCAGGTCTGGGTCAAGGATGAACGCGGGCGCATGGGGCTTGGCAGCTTCAAGGCGCTGGGGGCCGCCCATGTCATCGCCCGCCACGGCAAGGCTGCGCGCGGCCGGACCTATGTCACCGCAAGTGCGGGCAATCACGGATTGTCGGTGGCGGCGGGTGCGGCGGCATTCGGTGCATCTTCGGTCATCTATATTGCCGAAACGGTGGCGGATGCCTTTGCCGGGCGGCTGAAAGCGCAAGGGGCCGAGGTGCGCCGCGCGGGGGCGACCTATGAGGAGGCCATGGCCGCAGCGGAGCAGGAGGCGGCGGCGAAAGGCTGGCATCTTTTGTCGGATACGGCCTGGGCGGGATATACCGAAGATCCGCTGGCGGTGATGGAAGGTTACCTCGCGCTGATGGCCGAGGCGGTGCGCCAGATGCCCCGGGTGCCCAGCCATATCTTTCTGCAGGCCGGGGTTGGCGGGCTGGCGGGGGCCTGTGCCGCCTTTGCACGGGCGCATTGGGGGGATGGCCCGCGGATCGTCGTGGTCGAACCGGCAGTGGCCCCGGCGCTTTATGGCTCGGTTGCGGCGGGCAGGGCGGTGACCAGCCCGGGGCCCGCCAGCAACATGGGCAGGCTGGATTGCAAGAGCCCCTCGCTGATCGCCCTGAAGGGGCTGGCGCGCGATGCGGACGCCTTTGCGCTGATCACCGAGCAGGAGGCGCAGGTAGGCGCGGGAACCGCGATGGTCGCCGGTCTGGCCTCGACCCCTTCGGGGGCTGCGGGCATTGCCGCCCTGCTGGCCCTTGAGGAGGAGGGCAAGCGCGCGCTGGGCATCACGCCAAAGGCAAATGTGCTGTGTATCCTCAGCGAGGGCCCGGAAAGCTGACCGGGACAGGGTGCGCCGCGCGGGGCGGATATATCTGCCTGCGGGTCGAAAGCCGGCATTGCCCTTCTTGACGCTCCGGATCGGATGACTTAACTCAATCCCTGCGCGGGCGTTGTGTAATGGTAAGACCTCAGCCTTCCAAGCTGATGATGCGGGTTCGATTCCCGCCGCCCGCTCCAGCCCTTCCAATGTTCAACTGCGACATCGGTGGCGCTTGACCCCTGCGTGCTGCCGCGCCATGACACGTCACGACTAAAAAGGACGAACCATGGCACGCGCACCCGTTCCCGCACCGACCCAGACCGAAGAACGTGAAAAGTCGCGGCGGATCGGCGCGCTTCGGGCGCTTTTGCCTTTCATGCTGCCCTATCGCGGGCTGATGGCCCTGGCGGTGCTGGCGCTGATGCTGACGGCGATGGTGTCGCTGACCCTGCCGCTGGCGGTGCGCCGGGTGGTGGACAACTTCCGGTCTGCCGAAACCGAACTGCTGGACCGTTACTTTCTGGCCGCCCTGGGGATCGCGGCGCTCTTGGCTGTCGGCACCGGGCTGCGCTATGCGCTGGTGACGCGGCTGGGCGAACGTGTGGTCGCCGATATCCGGCGCGCGGTCTTTGACAGGGTCATTTCCATGAGCCCTGCGTTTTATGAACGGATCATGACCGGCGAGGTGCTGAGCCGGATCACCACCGATACCACCCTGATCCTCAGCGTCATCGGCTCCTCCGTTTCCATCGCCCTGCGCAACATCCTGATCTTCACGGGGGGGCTTGCGCTGATGCTGCTGACCTCAGCCAAGCTGACCGGGCTGGTGCTGCTGATCGTGCCTGCGGTGGTCATCCCGATCCTGGTGCTGGGCCGCCGGTTGCGCGTCATCAGCCGGGAGAACCAGGACTGGATCGCGGCGTCTTCCGGCAATGCCTCGGAAAGCCTGGGTGCGGTGCAGACGGTACAGGCCTTTACCCATGAAACCGTGACGCGCGATGCCTTTGCCCGCATGACCGAAGGATCGTTCGACGCCGCCCGCCGCCGGATCAAGACCCGCGCCGCGATGACGGTGATCGTGATTTTCCTGGTTTTCTCCGGCGTGGTCGGGGTGCTGTGGATCGGTGCCAATGATGTGCGCGAGGGCAATATGACCCCCGGCGCGCTGGTGCAATTCGTGATCTATGCGGTGATGGTTGCGGGCGGCGTTGCGGCGCTGTCGGAAATCTGGGGCGAGTTGCAGCGCGCGGCGGGCGCGACGGAGCGGCTTGTCGAACTGCTGCAAGCCGAGGACAGCGTGCAGGACCCGGTCGAAGCGGGCGTTTTGCCGGACCCGGTACGCGGGCGAATCCTGTTCGAGGATGTGCATTTCTCATACCCCGCGCGACCCGGCACTGCGGCGCTGGATGGGGTGACGCTGGACATTCAGCCGGGCGAAACGGTGGCTTTCGTCGGCCCCTCCGGGGCGGGAAAGACCACGATCATCCAGCTGATCCTGCGGTTCTATGATCCTTCGTCCGGCCGCATCACGCTGGATGGGGTGGACCTGCGCGAAGTGGCGCGGGATGCCTTCCGCCAGGCCATCGCGCTGGTGCCGCAGGACCCGGTGATCTTTGCCGCTTCGGCCTCGGAAAACATTCGCTTTGGCAGGCCCGAAGCCAGCGATGCGGAAGTGGAGGCCGCCGCAAGGGCCGCTGCCGCGCATGATTTCATCGCGGCACTGCCAGATGGCTATGACAGCTATCTGGGCGAGCGCGGTGTCATGCTGTCCGGTGGGCAGAAGCAGCGCATTGCCATCGCCCGCGCGATCCTGCGCGACGCGCCGGTGCTGCTGCTGGACGAGGCAACCAGCGCATTGGATGCCGAAAGCGAGCGTGCGGTACAACAGGCGGTGGACCACCTGAGCCGTGACCGTACCACATTGATCGTGGCGCACCGTCTGGCGACCGTGAAAAAGGCAGACCGCATTGTCGTTCTGGAAGCGGGGCGCGTGGTGGCGACAGGCACCCATGATGCCCTGGTGGCCAGGGGGGGCCTCTATGCCCGGCTGGCACGGTTGCAATTCACCGATGGCATCGCTGCCGAATAGGGGCGCGAAATTCCGGCCCGGAATCCTGCCGCTGCGTCATTTGACCGTGGTGCGGGTGGACATTGCCTTGCGAATTACCCGGTTTCATCGCATCCTTTGACCCAGGAAAAATTCAGCCGGAAACCGGCATTTGGGGAGGATTGTTCATGGGATACAGTGGTATCGAAGACCGCAAGAAGATCGAAGGCGAAATGCCCTGGGCAGAGCGGGATCTGCCAAAAACGCTTTACGGTCTGATCAGCCGGACAACGGCAAAGTTTCCGAACCACAAGGCCATCAGTTACCAGATCTTTTCCGGCCCCAAGGACAAGGCCGAGACCTTTACCTGGACCCAGCTCAAGGACAAGGTCAGCCAGACGGCCAACCTGTTCCGGTCTCTGGGCATCGGCCCGAAGGATGTCGTGGCCTATGTCCTGCCCAATTGCAATGAAACCGTTCTGACCCTGCTGGGGGGCGGCGTGGCCGGCATCGCCAACCCCATCAACCCGCTGCTGGACGCCGAACAGATCGGCTCGATCCTGCGTGAGACCGGGGCATCGGTGGTGGTCACCCTGCGGCCTTTCCCCAAGACCGACGTGGCCGAAAAGACAGCCGAAGCCGTCAAGCTTGCCCCCGGGGTTCATACGGTGCTTGAGGTGGACCTTGTGCGCTACCTGACGCCGCCGAAATCCTGGATCGTGCCGCTGATCCGGCCCAAGGGGCTGGTGGGAAATCAGGCGAAGTACCTGAATTTCAATGCCGAAATCAGCAAGCAACCCAAGGAGCTGACCTTTGAGGACGTGCAGGAAGACCGCGTGGCCTTCTATTTCCACACCGGCGGCACCACCGGCATGCCGAAGGTCGCACAGCACCTCTATTCCGGCACCATCTACAACGGCTGGATCGGCTCCGAACTGCTGCTGACCGCAGAAGACGTGATGCTCTGCCCGCTGCCGCTGTTCCATGTCATGGCCTGCCAGGTGATGCTGCTGGGGGCGCTTTCGTCGGGCGCGCATATCGTTTTCCCGACGCCGCAGGGCTATCGCGGCGAAGGCGTGTTCGACAACCTGTGGAAGCTGGTGGAACGCTGGAAGGTCACCTTTGTGGTCTCTGTTCCGACGGCCCTTGCCGCCACCATGCAGCGCCCGGTCAATGCGGATATTTCCAGCGTGAAGACGGCGTTCTCCGGCTCTGCCCCGCTGCCGCTGGAATTGTTCCGCCGGTTCGAGAAGACAACCGGCATGACGATTGTCGAAGGCTACGGCATGACCGAGGCAACCTGCCTGATTTCGGGCAACCCGGTGGACGGGCTGAAAAAGGTGGGCTCGATCGGGATTCCCTTCCCCTATACCGAGATCAAGATCGTCAGCAACGGCAAGGAACTGGGCATCGACGAGGTGGGGGAAATCTGCGTGTCGAACCCCGGTGTCTATGTCGGCAATACCTATACCGAAGCGGACAAGAACAAGGATCTGTACTACAAGGACAAGTTCCTGCGCACCGGTGATCTGGGCCGGATGGATGCGGACGGCTACCTGTGGATCACCGGCCGGTCCAAGGACCTGATCATTCGCGGCGGGCACAACATCGACCCGGCCGAGATCGAAGAGGCGCTTCTGGGACATGATGCCGTCGCCTTTGCCGGGGCCATCGGACAGCCGGATGCCCATGCGGGTGAAATCCCCTGCGCCTATGTGGAACTGGTCGAAGGGGCAGATGTCACGGAAGAGGAATTGCTGGTCTATTGCAGCGAGAAGGTCCACGAACGTGCGGCCCAGCCCAAACATGTCACCATCATGAAGGAACTGCCGAAAACGGCGGTGGGCAAGATTTTCAAACCCGATCTGCGCAAGGATGCGATCACCCGTGTCTATGACGCCGCGCTGACGGCGGCGGGCAGTGACGCGCGGGTGGATCATGTGGTCGACGACAAGAAACGCGGCCTGGTCGCCAGGATTTCCATGAACGGTGCCGCGCAGCAGGACGTCGGGGCCGTGCTCGACAGCTTTACCCGGCCATGGGAGGAGGCGTGAACGCCCCGGATTATGACCAGCTGATCGACGCCGAGACCTGGGCCTATATTGCGCGGCTTGATGCCGCCTATCCGCCGGACGCCGTCGAGATGACGATCAGGGAGCAGCGGCAGGTCTATGACCGGATGTGCCGCCTCTTTGATCAGGGACGGCCCGCTGGGATCGTCGTGCGGGACATCCCCTATGGCGCGGTGCCCTGCCGGATCTACGAGAAGACGGCAACGGATGTCACGGTGGTCTATTACCACGGTGGCGGTTTCGTTGTGGGCGGGCTGGACAGCCACGACGACATCTGCGCCGCGATCTGTGACCGCACGGGATACCGGGTGATCTCGGTCGATTACGGGCTGGCGCCCGAGGTGGTCTTTCCGGGTTGTTTCAACGATGCCTGTGCCGCTTTCGAAGCCATCGCGAAGGTTCACCCCGGTCCTTTGGTCATGGCGGGCGACAGCGCGGGCGGCAACCTTGCCGCTGCGGTGACGCATCAGGCGCGTCAGTTGCTGCCGGGCCGGATCAGGGGTCAGCTGCTGATCTATCCCGGTTTGGGCGGTGACCGGGGGCAGGGGTCTTATGTGGAGCATGCAAATGCGCCACAGCTTACGGCTGCGGATCTGGCGTTCTACCTCAAGGTCCGCGTCGGTGAAGGGGAGCCGCCGGCAGATGATCCCCGATTTGCCCCGCTGAGTGACACGGATTTCACCGGCCTGCCGCCGAGCGTGCTGATCACGGCGGAATGTGATCCGCTTGCCAGCGACGGCGGGGCCTATCGCGACGCGATACGTGGCGCAGGTGGGCAGGCGGTCTGGTTCAATGAGCCCGGCATGGTACATGGCTGCCTGCGCGCCCGGGCCATGTCCTCCCGTGCGGCGGCATTCTTTGACAAGGTGGTGGAGGGGATCGGGGCTTTGGGACGGGGTGACTGGCCCTATTCAGACGCGCAGACGTGAGGTTTTCGGATTCCGTTCTTTTTGAAAAGAACGGGCCGGAGTTTTTGAAGACTCCGGGGGTGGCAAGGCGCGTGGCGTTGAGCCCTTGGCATCGCTTTCTTTGAAGAAAGCGGATCGGCGTTTCTGAACACGCCGGGACCCGGGTGTCACTTCAGAAAGGACGCCGCCTTCATCGTATCCGCGACCGGCGCGCCGAGGCGGTGCAGGATCGTGGGGGCCAGTTGCAACTGGTCGATCACGGTATCCGCGCGGGGGCCTTCGGCGGGGCCGAAATAATAAAGCGCCGCATCCTGTTGCAGCTCGCCCCGCCCGCCGTGGTGGCCGCGCTCGTCCTGACCGTGATCTGCGGTCACGATGATCTCATATCCTGCCGCCATCCATTTGGAGATGAAGGGGGCCAGCATCTCGTCCATCACGGCGCAGGCGTGGTCCATCTCCTGACAATCGTGGAAGAACCGGTGCCCCATGCTGTCCAGGGTACAGGTGTGCAGCATGCCGTAGTTCAGCCCGAACCGCAGGCACAGATTGGTGAGCGTGGCAAAGAGATCCACGTCGGAGGGGGTCATCTGGTTGACCTGCCCATAGCCGGTCATCGTGTGGAACCGCCCGTGGTTGATCGTGTCGCTGTCGGGCTCGTCGTATTCGATGTCACGCACATAGTCGAAGGGGTGGCGGTTGAAGAACTCCGACCAGAAGGAATGCGCCACAGCGCCCGTCACGCCGCCGCCTGCGCGGACCTGGCTGAACACGTCTTTATGCCCCAGCCGGAAGACATTGCCGTTCCCGGTGCAACCATGCGCGGCCGGCGCCACGCCGGTGTGGATCGAGGCATAGCAGGAGGCCGAAATCGAGGGCAGCACCGCCCGGATTTTCCAGACCCGGGCATCGCCGGATTGCACCCAGCCTTCGAGGTTGCCGAACAGGCGGCGCCAGTTGCGGTATGGCACCCCGTCAAGGATGATCAGCAGCAGTTTCTTGTCCATGTCGGGCCTCCCTGTTTGCGGTCATATGATCGCAGGCGCGGGTGCGGTGCAACGGGTAACCCGTGGTCAAACAGCCGCGTGATCGCGGTGCCCGGCATAAGGGTGCTTTGCTGACCCGGCATGCCTTGTTTGCCCGCTTTGGCGAAAATCCAACCTGTGATAGCATCGCGGGATTGGAATCAGGGGGTTTTTCATGAAACATTGGACCTTGGAGACAGATGCCGAAACACTGTCGCTGAAACGGACAGGCGGCACCGGCGAGGATGCGCTGACAATGGGCACCGGCAAATGCACCGCATCGGGCTGCGGATGCCCCAGCTATGTCGATCCTCCCGGTGGATTTGACTGTGCCCGTTGCGGGCACGCAAAATCAGAACATTGGTAAGCGCCATTGCCGGATCATGACCTGCGCGCAGAAAACGACCGGCTGCGCGCCCGGCTCAGCGCGTTCGAGCGTTCCGCAGATGAGGCCCGCCGCGACAAGCGGTGGTACAGTGACAACAGCTGGCAGGATTGGGTCAAACTCTCCGGCCTGCCGCTGGCCTTCGTGCTGGCCTGCTACACGTTTTACGACGATGTCTACCTGCGCTTTAAGGGGCAGGACCGCGCCACGATCAGCGCAATCGAAAGCAATCTGCGTGAAATCCAGAAGCTGAACGAAAAGGCCTATGCGCTGAACGAGGCAGATGGAATTTCGGGGGCCGGCAGTTTCGAGGCGGCGAATGCGGGGTTGCGGCAGCGGCTGGGCAGTCAGACTTTCGCATATTGGCAGCAGCAGCCGGATTTCTTTCAACCCTCGGAGGCGCAGATCCTTGCCGATCAACTGTTGCTTCAGGGCCGGACCAAGGATGCCTGGCAAATCGCGGAGACGCTGGAAAGCAGCGCGCGCAGCGCATCCGACCGGGTTGAACTTGCGCTGTTCAAAGGCCGTATCCTGGGGGCGGAGGGCGATGCCTTCGACCTTGCGGCAGCGCGGAAACAACTGGGCGCGGCCTATGCGATGACGGATGAGGTCGCCGTCTCCTCCCGCGCGCAGGCCCAGCGGCGCACGATCCTGCAGTACCGGGTGCAAATGGAACTCTATTATGAGCAGCCCTGTGAAGGGATCGGCCCGCTGGTCGAGGCGCTGGAGGTCTGGACGCTGGACGGCACCCCGGCTGAGGATGCGCAGGACCGGGCGGCGCGGCGGCTGATCGAGACCTACGCTGCGCGCTGCGCGGGGTAGGGGCAGTTGCCAAGCAAAACCGACTTTTGTGTCACATGCTGACCCGGATCGCTGTGCTACGTCAGGCGCAGGGGCGAAGCGGTCATCCGTGGAAATTGCAGCGAACGGCGGGAAAGAGTCCGGAGTTACATGAGGCGTCAGCCGGGCCAGCGCCTGCCCGGGGTGGGCGATGCCGAGCTATGTTCATGCCACTTTATTTCTCAACCGTGATGAATCCCAACGAGGGAACAACTAGCCTCACCAAATCGCCTACCCGACGGGCGGGCAGGCGATGGCCCGGCGCCTTCGGCTTGTTCCGGGCCTGGGTGCTCGTGTTTGATGGCAGCAAAGTCCGCATAACAAACCCTCGCGTGTCTTGCACCTAAGGTCCGGTTGGGTCGGAAATGCTTGGCATTCGAGGCGGGATTGCTGGGCACGGCCTTCCGACAGGAATCAGAAAATCCGTAGGTTTGTGTCGCTTTCGGATGGCATGCGACAGGTAGAGGCAGGGCAAAGGGGAGCAAGGCGGCCCGGGCCTGCCGGGTGCCTCCCCGCGCTTTTTCTTTGAAAAGACGCTTGGTCGCACTGGTCGCGTTTTTTCGGGGAAAAACGCGACCTAATTCCCGGCGCTTTCCATGCGGCGGGTTTCAATGACCTGCTCCAGCCAGCCCAGTTTCATCTCGGGCACCGAGCTGAGCAGGAGTTCGGTATAGGCATCGAAAGGCGGGGCCAATACCTGCGATTTCGGGCCGTAGCGCACGACAGCGCCCTGGTACATCACCGCGATACTGTCGGCGATGGCCTTTACCGTAGCCAGGTCGTGGGTGATGAAGAGATAGGAAACGTCTTCGATCTTTTGCAGTTTGAGCAGCAGTTTCAGGATGCCGTCGGCCACCAGCGGGTCGAGCGCCGAGGTTACTTCGTCGCAGATGATCAGCTTGGGCTTGGCCGCCAGTGCGCGGGCGATGCAGACGCGTTGTTTCTGCCCGCCAGAAAGCTCTGCCGGATAGCGGTCCTGAAAGCCGTCGCCAAGTTCGATCTCGTCCAGCAGTTCCTGGATGCGCTCCTGCCTGGCTTTGCCCTTGAGGCCGAAATAGAACTCAAGCGGCCGTCCGATGATCGTGCCGACGGTCTGGCGGGGGTTCATCGCGGTGTCGGCCATCTGGTAAATCATCTGCAGCTCGCGCAGGTCCTCGTAGCTGCGTTGCGCCAGCGCGGGCGACAGGTTGCGCCCGTCAAACACGATCTGCCCCTCATTGGGCGGCAGCAGGCCGGTGATCACCCGTGCGAGCGTCGATTTGCCCGAACCGCTTTCGCCGACGATGGCAAGGGTCTGGCCGGGATGCAGCTCCACGTTGACGTTCTTGAGCACGTCGAAATCGGTGCCCCTGTAGCGCGCGGTGATGTTCTCCACCCGCAGCAGCGGATTGTCGGTGGGTTGCTTTTCCTCGTGCTGGATCGACCGGACAGAGACCAGCGCCTGGGTGTATTCTTCCTGCGGGTTGTTGATGATCTGGTCCGTGGTGCCATATTCGACCATCGCGCCCTGTTGCAGCACCATGATGTGGTCGCTGACCTGCGCCACGACGGCAAGGTCGTGGGTGATATAGAGCGCGGCAACGCCGGTGTCGCGGATCGCTTCCTTGATGGCGGCCAGCACGTCGATCTGGGTGGTCACATCCAGCGCGGTGGTGGGTTCGTCAAACACCACGAGGTCGGGTTCGGGGCAAAGCGCAAGCGCCGTCATGCAGCGTTGCAGCTGACCGCCCGACACCTGATGCGGATAGCGGTTGCCGATGGTTTCGGGGTCGGGCAGGCCCAGCTTGCCGAACAGTTCCACCGCGCGGCTTTCGGCCTCCTTGCGGGAAAACTTGCCCTGGCGGATCGCGGCCTCTGTCACCTGTTCCATGATCTTTTTGGCCGGGTTGAAGGAGGCGGCGGCGGATTGCGAGACATAGGTGACCTCGCCGCCGCGCAGGCGGCGCACGTCGCCGACACCGGTCTGCAGGATGTCGCGGCCATTGACCCAGACCTCGCCACCGGTCAGTTCCACACCGCCCCGGCCATAGGCCATGGCGGCCAGGCCGATGGTGGATTTGCCGGCCCCGGATTCACCGATCAGGCCGAGGACCTTGCCGGCCTCCAGTTCGAAATCCACGCCATGCACGATTTCGATGTCGCGGGGCCGTTCGCCGGGCGGATAGATGGTCGCGCCGATTTTGAGGCCGCGTACCTTGAGGAGGGGATCGCTCATCCTCTGCCCCCTTTCAGTGATGTGGTACGGTTCAGGATCCAGTCCGCCACCAGGTTGATGGAAATGCACAGAGTGGCGATGGCATAGGCCGGGTAGAGGGCCGCCTGGATGCCATAGTTGATGCCTTCCTTGTTTTCCTTCACGATGCCGCCCCAGTCGGCCAGCGGCGGCTGTACGCCAAGGCCGAGGAAGCTGAGGGTCGAGATGAAGAGCACCGCAAAGATGAAGCGCAGGCCCATTTCGGCCACCAGCGGCGACAGGGCATTCGGCAGCGTCTCGCGGAAGATGATCCAGCCGATTTTTTCGCCGCGCAGGCGGGCGGCCTCGACATAATCCATCACCGTGATGTCCACCGCCACGGCGCGGGCCAGCCGGTAGACGCGGGTGGAATCGAGCAGCCCCATCAACACGATGAGGATCGTGGTGGTGGTCGGCATGACCGAGAGCACCACCAGCGCAAAGATCAGCGAGGGGATCGACATGATCAGGTCCACAAGCCGCGAGATTGTCTGGTCAATCCAGCCGCCCGAGACGGCGGCGAAGAAACCCAGGACCGAGCCGGTGACAAAGCTGAGGATGGTGGCCATCGTGGCGATGAAGATCGTGGTGCGCCCGCCGTAGATCAGGCGCGTCAGCAGATCGCGCCCGATGCTGTCGGTGCCCAGCAGGAACTGAGAGGAGGGCGCTTCCCAGACGTCGCCGACGGTTTCGGCCATGCCGTAGGGGGCGATCAGCGGGGCGAAGATGGCCATGAGGAAATAGAGGCCGGTGAAGAACAGGCCGATCATGGCGGATATGGGAATATTTTTCATATAGCCTGTTCCGTAGCTTGGTGCGCCGTCAGGCGCTTCTTCTGCGCCGTTTTCACTTTGGATGCCTCAGCCTTGGATTGGCCAGGATCGACACGATATCGGCAATCAGGTTCAGCCCGATATAGACAGCCGCAAAGATCAGCCCGCAGGCCTGCACCACCGGGACATCGCGCTTGCTGACGTGATCCACGAGGTATTGCCCCATGCCCGGATAGGCAAAGACGACCTCCACCACCACGACGCCAACCACCAGGTAGGCGAGGTTCAGCATCACCACGTTCACGATCGGCGCAACGGCATTGGGGAAGGCGTGTTTTCGGATGATCGTCAGCATCCGCATGCCCTTCAACTCGGCGGTTTCGATATAGGCCGATTGCATCACGTTCAGGATCGCGGCGCGGGTCATGCGCATCATATGGGCCAGCACCACCAGGGTCAGCACCATGACGGGGATCGCAATGGCGTTCAGTTTCTGGCCCAGCGTCATGCCGTCGTTGATGATCGCGACAGAGGAAAACCAGCCCAGCCGGATCGAAATCCAGTAGATCAGGACGTAGCCGATCATGAATTCCGGGATGGAAATGGTGGTCAGCGTCACCGCCGAGATCAGCTTGTCGGGCCAGCGGTCCTTGTAGCGGACGGCAAGCAGCCCCAGGAAAATCGCCAGCGGCACCGAGATGACAGCGGCCCAGAAGGCGAGGAACAGAGTGTTCTTGAGGCGTCCGCCAAGGCTTTCCGCGATGTCGCGGCCATTGGTCAGCGCGGTGCCGAGATCGCCTTGCAGGAACCCTCCAAGCCAGGAGAAATAGCGGGTCAGGGCGGGATCGTTCATGCCCAGTTGTTCGCGCAGGTTGGCCAGCGCCTGGGGGGTGGCCGATTGCCCCAGAATGGATTGGGCGACATCGCCGGGCAGGATCGACGTGCCGGCGAAGATCAGGATTGAGGCCGCAAAAAGCAGCAGGATGCCCAGCGCAAGGCGCTGGGCAATGAGTTTCAGGATCGGGTGCATCTCCGCTACGCCCCGATCAGGCGTTCTTCAACCAGCATTTGATTGCGGCCTGGTTCGACATCATCTCACCGTAGGGATCGTCGATCCAGCCACCGACATCATTGCTGACGCCGTTGATGAAGTCGTTGAACATCGGCAGGATCAACCCGCCTTCATCGCGCAGCATCCGGCCCATCTTGGAATAGAGTTCCTTACGCTTGGCGGTGTCCAGCTCGGCCTTGGCCTCTTTCAGCATGGCGTCGAACTCGGGCCGTTTCCAGCGTGTGTCGTTCCAGTCTGCGGTGGACAGATATGCGGTGGAATACATCTGGTCCTGCACCGGACGTCCGCCCCAGTAGGAGGCGCAGAAGGGCTGCACGTTCCAGACTTCGGACCAGTAGCCGTCATTGGGTTCGCGCTTGATTTCCAGCGGAATGCCAGCGGCCTGCGCCGACTGCTGGAACAGGGCGGCGGCGTCAACCGCACCGGGGAAGGCCCCGTCGGATACCCGCAGGATGATCGGGCTGCCGTCGTGGCCGGAGGCCGCATAATGTTCCTTGGCCTTCTCGATGGAATGTTCGCGCTGCGGAATGCTTTCGTCGAACAGCGGATAGGCCTTGTTGATCGGCATATCGTTACCCACGGTGCCGTAGCCGCGCAGGATCTTGTCCACCATTTCCTCGCGGTTGATGGCATATTTCAGCGCCAGCCGTAGGTCGTTGTTGTCGAAAGGCGGGGTGTCGATATGGGCGATGAAAACGTAATGGCCGGGGCCGGAGACGTTGCGCACCTCAAGGTTCGGTGCGCGTGCCAGAAGGGCGGCAACCTTTGGATCGACGCGGTTGATCAGATGCACCTGCCCCGATTGCAGCGCCGCGGTGCGTGCGGTTGCATCGTTCAGCACAAGCTGTTCGAATTCGTCCGCAAAGCCACGGTTCTCGCTGTCCCAATAGTCATCGCGGCGCTTGAAGGCGTGGCGCACGCCCGGCTCGTCGATTTCAAGCGTATAGGCACCTGTCCCGATGGCGGCACCGGGATCGTCCATGCCGCCGTTCGGCTGGATGATCAGGTGATAGTCGGACATCAGGTACGGCAGGTCGGCGTTGGCTTCCTCCAGCTCCAGCACCACGTAGTCGCCATCGACCTTCATGTCGGCGATGCCCTTGACGATGCCCAGGGCACCGGACTGGCTGTCTTCGTTCGAATGGCGCTGAAGTGTCTTCAGCACGTCGTCGGGGGTCATGTCCTTGCCGTTGGAGAAGGGGATGCCCTTGCGGATCTTGAAGGTCCAGGTCTTGGCGTCGGCAGAGGCCTCGAAACTTTCGGACAGGCGCGGCTCAAGCGTACCGTCGGGGCTGACTTCGACAAGGGTTTCGCCCCAGGCGTAGAGGTTGTTCAGCGGCACTTCCGAAGCGGTCAGGGCCGGGTCCTGGGTGTTGGTCGATTCACCACCTGAGGAACCGATGCGGATCATGCCGCCGCGCTTGGGAGTTTCCTGGGCCTGGGCACGCTCAGCCAGCATCGTGTTGGCAACAGCCGCGGTCACGCCGAGAGCCGCGGCGCGGCCGATGAATTCGCGGCGCGTCATCAGGCCCTTGGCGACCTGACCGGTCATATGTTTCAGTTGTTCGTTCATAATTTGATACTCCCCTTTGGAATCGGGCGCTTGTCCGCCCGTTTTATTGATTGATGAGTCAAGTTTGCGCATTTCTCAGCTTGTCGCAAGGATTAATAGCGCGGTTTTCGTGACGCCTTTGCTACATGTGATCGCGCGGGATGTTGTCTTCGATGTCTCTTGCATAGATCAGTTCGTCGTTTTCATAGGCTTCGATGCGGGCATTGAGATGAAATGCCGTTGCGCTGCTGGTCATCATGCAGGTGGCTTCCGTCCGCAGCGAAATGTCATCGCGCACCAGTTCATCGGTCCAGTGGCATTGGCCGCGGGCTGACAGGGGATCATCGGGGTTGATGGTCCAGGCCTCACGCGCAACCGATCCGTTGATCAGGCCATGGTCCGCGTCACGCACCGCGCCGAAGTCATCCTCGATGAACAGGGTGATGTCGCCCGTCGTCATATCGACCTCGCGCCGCCTGATGTGGGCTTCGGGGCGCAGTTCTTCGGTTTGCCAGGGGTCGGCGGCGGCCGGGGGCTCGAACAGATGTTCGTCCCCGCCCTTTGCCGGGCGCTGGGGCAGGTCGATCCGGCCTGCGCTCAGGCTCAGACGGGTGGGCACAGGGCTGGGCCAGATCAGCGGCCAGTAGGCATCCGATATCGACAGCCGCAGCCGGTGACCTGCCGGCACGCGGTAGGCGATGTGGTCGAGGTCCAGGGTGATCTCCACCGGCGTGCCGGGGGTCATCGGGGTGACCGCCTCTGCATCGTCGCGGTGGCTGAGGTTCAGCACACCATAGGTGATACGGGTTGCCGCGCCATCCGGGTGGATGTGGTTCAGCCGCACCGCGATCTGCGCCTGCGGCTGGTCGCTGGCCAGGGTCAGTCTGACATGAGGCGCGCCGACAATATCCATATCCGCCTCCAGCGGGGCGCTGTCGAAGGTGGTGGAAAGCGCATCGTCGCCGCGCTGGTCGCCGGGCAGTTCCGGACCGAGCCAGATGGCGCAGTATTCACCTGCATCCGCCCCGCAATGGGGCGGTGAAGAGACGGTGGCCGCCAGCGGCGCGGCGGCGTCCGTCAGCCCGCTGTCGGTCAGATGCAGGGTGGTGGCGGGCAGATGAGACGTGGCACCCGTCGGTTCCGCGATCCAGCGGCCGGGGCGGTGTTCATACCAGGTGGCGGGGCGCACCCCGTCCATCAGATAGGCGCGGTAGTCGGGGTCGTCTTCCACCCCGGTGTCGATGTCCTTGAGCCAGCGATCCCACCAGCGCAGCGCCTCTTGCAGAAAACCGATGCGCGGTTCGGGGATCGCGAAATGCGGATATTTGTGAACCCAGGGACCGACGATACCCTTGGCCCCCGGCAAGGCCTCCACCAGTTGCGGCACGGCGTTCTTGTAGCCGTCGCCCCAGCCGCCGATGGCCAACACCTTCGCCTTGATCGCGGGGTAATCCTCGATCACCGAACCATGGCGCCAATAGGCGTCACGCCGCTGGTGGCGCAGCCAGACCGACGGCAGGAAGGGTTCCGCCTCAAGCCGTTCCAGCCACATCTCGCGCCAGTCCGCGCGCAGCGCCGGGTCCGGCGCGCGGGAGGAATAGGACCACATGGTCGCCCCCCAGCCGAGGTTTTCGTTCAGCAGGCAGCCGCCCTTGTAATGAATGTCGTCGGCAAAGCGGTCCACGGTGGAGCACAGGGTGATCACGGCCTTGAGCGGATCGGGGGCCAGGGCGGCCACCTGCAATCCGTTGAAGCCGCCCCAGCTGATGCCCATCATGCCGACATTGCCGTTGCACCAGGGCTGTGCCGCGACCCAGTTGATGACCTCGACCGCGTCGGCCTGTTCCTGGGCGGTATATTCATCCTCCATCACGCCCTGGCTGTCGCCATTGCCGCGCATGTCCACGCGCAGGCAGGCATATCCGCGCTGCGCAAACCACGGATGCGTCAGCGCATCGCGCGCACAAGTGCCATCGCGTTTACGGTAGGGCAGATATTCCAGGATGACCGGCACCGGGTCGGCATCGGCATCTGCGGGTCGCCACATCCGGGCGGAGAGGCGGCAGCCGTCGGAAAGTGTGATGCCAAGGTCGGGTTCTTCGGTGATGTCGCGCAGGCTGTTTTGAGGAATCTCCATGCGTCAGACATTTGCCGCGCCCGGGAAATTGTCAACTGTTGCGAGAATGCCATCATTTTTCGCACCTGCGATATGTCCTATGACTTATTGGCAATCGCGCCTCTGACCGACCGGAATTGTGCCACAAGCCGATCACCTTGTGGTTGAAAATGAACTAAGGCGAGAAAAAGGCACTAGTTTCAAAAGGGTTTTCGGAGTATCCCGGGGACATCAAAAACGTGCACGGGCGATAGAACGGCTGGCACGCATAAAATCAATTACAGAAGTCCCGCATAGAACGAGGACTTTGAGGTAGAGTGGTGGTGCTATGAAGACGATAGATTTCGTCGTCCGCGATAACGCGGGCGGATTGCAACGTGGTGTTGTCGCCTCAGAGGCGAAAAGTCATGTCATCCAGGCCGGAGCAGGTCAGGAAATTTCCCTAAATCTCAGGCAGACCGATCTGGCCGGGCAGCAACGCGCGGGCAATGATCTGGTGCTGACGCTGGCCGATGGCCGGGTCATCATGATCGAGAATTACTTCAACGCATCGGGTGCGGCGAACCGGTTGTTCATCTCGGCGGACGGCTATCTGAACGAAGTCTCGCTGGTCGACGCGGGCAGCGGTGAGCTTTACGCGCAATACGGGCCGACGGAAGAATGGGGCAAGTGGAGCCCCTCAGATGATCTGATCTATCTGGGCCGCACCGAAGTGGCGGCCAATGCGGCAGCAGCCGACGATGAAGTGTCGATGTTCGCGGCACCGCTTCTGGGCGGCGGATTGCTGGGCGGTGGCGCGGGCGCTGCGGCAGCAGCCGTCGGCGGCGCGGCAGTGCTTGGCGGTCTTGGCGGCGGCAGCTCCAACGGGGGTAACACTGCGGGCGAAGGTACGGACGGCACAGGCGGCACCGGCGGCGGCACCGGTCCGGCGGCACCCTATGTGGATGACGCGGACAGTTCCAGCGACATTGGCGGCGACGATTCAGCGCCGCATCAGGTGGTGATCACCGGTGGGGGCGAACCGGGCAGTACCGTCATCGTCACCCTGGGGGACCAGCAGGTCGAAACGGTCATCGACGAAGACGGCGTTTTCGAAGCGGTCTTCGAAGACGAGAATTTTCCGCCCGACGGCACCTATGAAGCCGAGGTTACCGTCACCACCGAGGGCGAAAGCACGGTCCTGGACGGGCCGGAATATGTGATCGACACAACCCCGCCGCAGATCGAGGTGACATCGGGCACCCAGTCGGTGGATGATTATTTCAACGCCGAAGGCTTTGATGACGGGGTGACCATAACCGGCACCGGCGAGGCTGGCGCGGCCGTGGTCGTGACCATCGCAGGCATTGAGCAGGCGACGACCGTGGCCGAGGATGGCACCTGGTCCGTCACCTGGGAAAGCGGCACGCTGGAGGCGGGCGAATATACCACCGATGTGACCGTCTGGACCTCTGACGCATTCGGCAACACCAATACCATCACCGATGTGCTGGTCGTGGATACTGTCGTCAACGTCACCATCGACACCGATATCATCGGCGGTGACGGCGTGGTGAACGCCGAAGAGCATGACGACGGTGTGACTGTCACCGGCACCGCGGATGCAGGGGCCACTGTCGTGGTGACTTTCGGCAGCGGCACCCAGACGGTGACCGCCACCGCCGAAGGCACCTGGAGCGCGGTCTTTGCCGCGGGCGAGGTGCCCACGGGCGAGCTGATGGCGACCATCACGGCAGTGGCGACAGATGCCTATGGCAATGCGACCTCGGCCACGGGCGAGGTGCAGATCGACACGATCGCCCCCGGCATCACGGTCACCAGCGGCACCCAGTCGGTTGACGATTTCTTCAACGCCACCAGCTTTGCCGACGGCGTCACGCTGACCGGCACGGGGGAGGCGGGCGCCTCCGTCGTGGTGACAATCGCGGGCATCGCGCAGAACACCACGGTCTCTGCAGATGGCACATGGTCGGTCACCTGGGCGGCAGGCACGCTGCAGTCCGGTGAATACAGCACGGATGTTCAGATCGTCACAACCGACGCCTATGGCAACAGCACCAGCGTTTCGGATGTTCTGGTGGTCGATACCGTGACGGATGTCACCATCGACACCGACAATGTCGAAGGCGACGGCACCGTCAACGCAGAGGAACGCCAGGACGGTGTCACCCTGACCGGCACCGCGCAGCCCGGATCAACCGTCATGGTCACCTTCGGCACCGGCACCCATCAGGCGACAGTCGATGCGGATGGCAACTGGACCTGCGATTTCGCGGCGGGTGAAATCCCCACCGGCGAAGTGAGCGCGACCGTGACCGCCGTGGCGACGGACAGCTTCGGCAATACCTCCACCGCCAGCGGCGAGGTCGAGATCGACACGCTGGTGCGCGACTTTGGCTTTACCGGGACAACCGGCGGCGCGGATGGCGTGATCAACATCGAAGAAGCCTTGCAGGATCTTGTCATGACCGGCACCACTGAGCCGGGCTCGACCGTTCTTGTCACGCTTGGCTCTGCCACCCATGCCGCGACGGTTGCGGCGGACGGGACCTGGACAGTCACCTTCGCTTCCTCCGAAATTCCGGGTGGCGCGCAAACCGCGGTCATGACCGCCGTCGCCACCGATGCGGCAGGCAATGTGGAGACCATCACGCAGGATGTGGAGATCGACCGGGATGCAGGCATCCTCACGATCTCTTCCGCACCTGTCGAAGGCGACGATGTGGTGAACGCGGCAGAGGCCAGCGACGGCGTCGTGCTGAACGGCACCTCGAACCCCGGCGCGCTGGTGACCGTGACCATGGCAGGTGTCAGCCATACCGTGACCACCGATGCGGCAGGCAACTGGACCGCGAATTTTGCCGCAGGTGAAGTCGCGCCCGGCGACTATATCGCCGATATCCACGCCACCACCACCGACAGCGCGGGCAACGTGCTGGAGGCCGTGGACAGCGTGGCCGTCGACACCCGGGTGGACAACCTGAGCATCAATGCCGAGATCGTCGAAGGGGACGGGGTGATCAACGGGCTGGAACGCACTGACGGGGGCGGTGTGCAGATCACCGGCACGACCGAGGTCGGCTCCACCTCCGTTGTGGTCACCCTGAACGGCGTGGCGGTGAACGCGGTGGTCGATGCCAATGGCAACTGGATCGCCGATTATGCCGCCAGCCAGATCGCCCAGGGCACCTATGACGCCGATGTCTCGGTCCAGGCCACGGATGCCGCGGGCAATACCGCCACCGTGACCGACAGCATCCGCGTCGACACCGAGGTGGTACCGCTGAACATGACCGAAACCGGGGGCGGGGCCGACAACGTGGCCTCTGCCGCCGAGGCGGCCACCGGCATTGACCTGGGTGGTCAGGTCGAGGCGGGTTCAACGGTCGTGGTCAACTTCGACGGGGCGCACCACAGCGCAACCGTCGATGCGGCTGGCAACTGGTCCCTGACCATTCCGCCGGGCGCGATCCGTCCGGGCACCTATGATGCGGCAATCGTGGTCACCGCGACCGATGCTGTCGGCAACGTGGCAACCCTGTCGGACACCCTGGCCATCGACACCGATGCGCCCGAAGGTCCGGTCATTGCCTCCTACACCCGCGACGGCGACGGCATCCGGGGCATTTCGACGGAGATCAATGACGACATGATCGAGGTCCACCAGGTCAACAACAACGGCACGGTGACCGAGGTCGACGCCACATCCGTGGATATCCCGCAGATCAACGAGACCAACTTCCAGTTCGGCACCCAGGTCCCGGACGGGTCGCATCTGGTGATCACCGCCACCGATGATGCGGGCAATACATCCGGCACCTATGTGGTGCTGGACGACGAATCCGTGAACTCCGAGGTTGCGCTGAATTCGGATGTGCTGGGCGATTACAACATCGAAACCATTGATCTGAGCTTTGCCGAGGAAGGCAATCTGACGATCAACGAGGCGACGTTGCTGGACCTGTCCTCCAACACCAACGAATTGCAGATCGACGGCGGTGCCGATGATACGGTGACGGTCACCGGTGCGGTGCGTACCGGGTCCACCATCCGCGACGGTCAGAGCTATGACATCTATACCTTGGGCGAGGAGGGCACGCTTTACATCGACGACGATGTGACAGTGGTGATCTGAGCCGACACACGACCAGGGAGGCGCGGGCGGCAAATGATCCGCGCCCCCGGAAAGAACCGGCTATTGAGGGCAGGGCATGACATACGGTGTAAAAGGGGCTTTCGGGGCCTGCGCGATTGCAGTCACCCTGTCGGGCTGTCTTTCCGACATGGGAAATGGCTGGGTGGCGGACAACATCGTTTCGCGCACCAGGTTCGCCGATCCGCTGGCACCGGGCCGGAAGACCCACAGCGAGGAAGTGAACGCCGAAAGCCAGATCATCCAGGGCTTGGCCGCGCGCCGCTCTGCCCTGCCGCCGGGCAGCAGTTTCGACCAGGTGGCAAAGGCGGTTCTGGCCGCCAATTCCCGCACGGCGGAGGCGGAACTGCGCGCCGCGCGCCTGCGCTCCGAGGCGGCAAGCAAGAACTGGCTGCCGCGCATCGGGCCCGACATCAGCCTGACCTCGCTGGGGTCGGTGGTGGCCAACCTGGTGGTGGATCAGGTCCTGTTCGACAATGGCCGCAGGAAGGGCGAGCGCGAATTTGCCATTGCCGATGTCGAGGTTGCGGCCGTGAGCCTTGCGGTGGATACCAACGACCGCGTTCACACCGGGCTGACGCTTTATGTCACCGCCGCCGAAGCGCGCGAGAAAGCGGTGCTGTCAGAGGCGGCGCTGCGCGATATGGGGCATTTCGAATATGTGATGGGCGAACGGGTGCGCGGCGGCGTATCGGACATGTCCGACCTCAATATCCTGCGCCAGAAACTGGCCGAGATCCGCGCCACCCAGACCGCCAATGCGGAACTTGCGCGGACATCCCTGGCGGAATTGAACGCAATGGCGATCCTGCCGGTTTCCGACCTGCGCGGCGTCCCGGAGCTTGCAGTCAGTGCCGGTACGGCCCAGCCGCTGCCTGTGGTGATGGCCGAGGCGGAGAAAACCCGCAGCATCGCGCGGGCCAAGGTAGAGCGCGCGGGCCAGCTGCCGGGGCTTTCTGCCGGGGGCACCGTCGGGGACAGCACCAATGCCGGTCTGCGGGTGACCAGCGACAGCCTGATCGGTTTTGGCACCGGTGCCACGCTCAAGGCCATCGAGGCCGCCAAGGAAACCGCCGCCCGCCGGGTCGCCCAGGCGCAGGAGGATTCCGCCCGCAGCTTGCGAAAACTGGAAAGCCAGATTGCAGCGAAATCGCGCCAGGCCACGGAGGCTGCCCGCCTCACGGCGCAGGCCAGGGGGAACCTTGATCTCTTTCAACAGCAATATGATGCCGGCCAGCGGCAGGTCATGGATGTGGTCGGCGTCTACGAGACATTCGCCCGCCAGCAGCAGGCCGAGGTCAGCCTGAAATACGAGGTGGTGCGGCTGCGGCTGGATATGGCCAGACTTCTGGGCGTGCTGGCAGACGGGGATCAGATTTGACCGACAAGCGCGCCTTTACCCTGACCATCACCAATGGAAATCAGGGTCGCATTGCCCCGGCAAATCCCGTTGCTGCCGTGGCCCGCGCCCAGAATGCCAACCGGTTCGAGGACCGTATCGCAGCCCGTGCGCGGCTGGCCACGACCTATGCCGGATTGCTGGGGGTCGACGCCGTTGCGCGGGACCTCTTCGAGAGCATCGGCAGCGTGACACGCGAAGGCGCGGGGCCATCGGCAGAGGCCGCGGCGATCAGCCATGGGCTGAAATCTCTGGGCCTGCTGGCACAGGTCGCCAAGGTGGAAAACGTGACGCCCGCGCTCTGGCCCGCGCTGGCCTATATGACATCGGGGCAGGTTCTGCTGGTGCTGGGGCAGTCGCGTGGCGATCTGATCGTCTTTGACCAGACCTGCACGGACAACCGCGCGCAGGTGCCCATTGCCGAATTCCAGCCCTTCTTTGCGGGCATGATCGTGCGCGCCGAAGCGCCGCTGAAAAAAGTGGCGGAGACCCACAGGACGGATACAAAACCCGCCCATTGGTTCTGGGGCCAGTTCGAACGCTTTCGCCGCCAGATGGCGGAGGTCGCGGTGGGTTCCTTCGTGGCGAACCTGCTGGCGGTGGCGGTGGCGCTGTTTTCCCTGCAGGTCTATGACCGGGTGATCCCGCATCAATCCGAAGCGACGCTCTGGGTGCTGGCCGCAGGGGCGGGCCTTGCCCTGCTGATGGAGGCTTTCATCAAGATCGCCCGCGCCCGGCTGATGGACGGGGCGGGACGCCAGATCGAACTGGGGGTGCTGCAGATCCTGATGGGGCGCATCCTGGGCATGCGGTCGGACAACCGGGGGCAGGCGCCGAACCAGGTCTTCTCAGCCATGCGCGAATTCGGATCGGTGCGGGAATTCTTCACCGCCTCGACCGTGGGCACGCTGGCGGATCTGCCGTTCATCTTTGTGTTCCTGTTCCTCGTGGCCAGCATCGCGGGCAATGTCGTCTGGGTGCTGGTGCTGGGGGGCATCCTGATGGTGGTGCCGGGGTTCTTCCTGCAAAAGCGCATGATCCGGCTGACCCAGGAAACCCAAGGCGCATCGGCGAAATCCTCGCGCCTGCTGCATGAGACGATATTCGAGCTGGATACGCTCAAGACCCAGCGCGGCGAGGATCGCGTGATGCGGCTGTGGTCCGAGCTGAACACGCTGTCGGCGATGAAATCCTCCGAGCAGCGCAAGCTGGCCTCGATGCTGACCTTCTGGAGCCAGGGGGTGCAGCAGGCCACCTATGTCACGGCGGTGATCATGGGGACCTATCTGGTCTTTGCCGGTGAATTCACCGTGGGTTCGATCATTGCCGTGGGCATCCTCACCGGGCGCACGCTGGCGCCGCTGACCCAGCTTGCCGGAACGATGGCGCGCTGGGGCAATGTGAAATCCGCCCTCGACGGGCTGGAGGCAGTGGCCCAGGCGCCGCAGGATGCCGATGAGACCCGCAACTATCTGCGGCGTGAGACGCTGAAAGGGCATTTCGAACTTCACGATGTGACCTTCCGCTACGAGGACGACGGCGCGCCGATCGTTGACATAAAAGGTCTGGCGATCCTGCCGGGGCAGAAGGTTGCCGTGCTGGGGGCCAATGGCTCCGGCAAGTCCTCCTTGCTGAAACTGATGAGCGGGCTTTATGCGCCGGCAACCGGGCGGGTGATGATCGACGGCACGGAAATGAGCCAGATCGAACCGCGCGATCTGCGGCGTCTGATCGGCTATCTGGGGCAGGATGTGCGGCTGTTCGCAGGCAGCCTGCGCGACAACCTGAACCTGACCATGCTGGAACGCGACGATACCCGCCTGATGAAGGCGCTGGAATTTGCGGGGCTTGGCCCCTTCGTGCAGGCGCATCCCAAGGGGCTGGACCTTGAAATCAAGGACAATGGCGCGGGGCTGAGCATCGGGCAGCGCCAGTCCATCGGATGGGCGCGGCTGTGGCTGCAGGATCCGAAAATATGCCTGCTGGACGAGCCGACCGCGGCCCTGGACCAGACCCTTGAGGCCACGCTGGTGGCCCGGTTGCAGGGCTGGATGGCGGGTCGCACGGCCATCATCGCGACACATCGCGCGCCGATCCTGGCGCTGACCAACCGCACCATGGTGCTTCAGGCGGGGCGGATGACCATCGACGGCCCCAAGGACAAGGTGCTGCACCATATCGCCAGCAAGAGTAAGGGGCATGCCGCATGACCTTGGTGAACCCCACCCAGCTTGAGGCGCAGCTGGGCCGCGAGATGCGCGGACCTTCTGCGGTGATCTGGCTGTGTGGTGCGGCGGTGCTGCTGTTCGTGATCTGGGCGGCCTTTGCCTGGGTCGATGAGATCGTGCGCGCGGAAGGGTCGATGATTTCTTCTTCGCGCCCCCAGATCATCCAGAACCTTGAGGGCGGCATCCTGGCCGAACTGGCAGTGGGAGAGGGGGACGTGGTGGAAAAGGGCGATGTGCTGGCGCGCCTGCATGGGACACAGTTCAAATCCTCCGTCGATGATCTGCGCGACCAGATCTCGGCCTTCGAGATCCGCCGCCTGCGGCTGGAGGCGGAACTGGCGGGCCAGTTCGATTTCACCGTGCCGGAGGCACTGGCCGCGCGCACGCCGGATATCGTGGCCTCTGAACGCGCGCTCTTGCAGGCGCGGCAATCCGACTTTGTTTCCCGGACCGAGGGGGCAAAGCGGGTTCTGGCCGAAGCCACCAAGGAACGGCAGTTGATGGATGACCTGCTGGAGCGCAAGATCGTGTCGATGATCGAGGCCACCCGTGCCCGCAAGGTCCATGCGGACGCCCGCATCAAATATGATGAGATCGTGACCCAATCGGAGCTGGACCGGGCGCAGGAATATTCCGATGTGCTCAAGGAACTCAGCACCCTGCGCCAGAACCTCAAGGCCAGCACGGACCAGTTGAACCGCACCATTCTGGTCAGCCCGATGCGCGGGATCGTCAACAACCTCAGCGTGACCACCATCGGCGGCGTGGTGCGCCCCGGCGAGGAGATATTGCAGATCATCCCGCTGGATGAGGAATTGTTTGTCGAGGCGCGGGTGAAGCCAGAGAACATCGCTGGCGTGCGTCCGGGGCAGGAGGCGACGGTCAAGCTGAGCGCCTATGACTACACGATTTACGGCACGCTGAAGGGGCGGGTGAAGCTGATTTCGGCCGATACCTTCAAGGATGAACGCTCCCGCGATCCCGACGGTAACCCGCATTACAAGGTCACGGTCGAGGTCGATACCGCGCATCTGACGGAACGGCAGGCGTCCTTGCAGATCAGGCCGGGGATGCAGGCCAGCGTGGAATTGCACACCGGCGAAAAGACCGTGCTGCAATATCTGCTGAAACCTTTGTACAAGTCGCGCGAGGCTTTCCGCGAGCCGTAGGATTGGGCCGCATCTGTACGGCAGACGATCTGTGCTGCGTCAGCGGATTGCGGGACACCTCGCTTTGCCGTTTCGGCACAGCCAACAAATGATGACATGTCATTTTTGACATGTCTTCTTTTGCATAAAGGTGATGTCATCCTACAGCTACAGCCCCACTGCCCGGCACAGAACGGCGGCCCGCTGGCTTCACGCCGAGAGCCGATGAGGTATCCTCATCTCAATATCCGCAGAGCTTCCAGGCCCCGCCCGATCAAGGTGCCTGCGTGTCCAGCCAGATCGTCACCGGCCCGTCATTCACCAGTGCCACCGACATATCCGCCCCGAATGCGCCGGTCTGCGTCGTGATGCCCAGACCCTGAAGGCAGCCCACGAAATGCTCATATAGCGCGCGGGCCTGATCAGGTTTGGCAGCATAGGAAAATCCGGGCCGCGTCCCCCGCGAGGTATCCGCGGCAAGGGTGAACTGGCTGACCACCAGTGCCGCCCCGCCGGTCTGGACCAGGCTGAGGTTCATCTTGCCCGCCTCGTCCTTGAACAGCCGCAGTTTGGAGATTTTCAGCGCCAGCGCTTCGGCGCTGGCTTCGGTATCCTCCGGCATGGCGCAGACCAGGATCAGCAGACCCGCCTCGATCTCACCGACCGTCGCGCCACCCACGGAAACGGAGGCCTGGCTCACCCGTTGCAACAGCGCGCGCATCAGTCCTGCCAGTCGATGATGTCGGCGGGCGTGGCCCGTTCGGTGCGGAACCGGTTCGCGGGCGCATCCTCATCCGCATAGCCGAAGGAAATCGCGCAGAGCACCAGACGGTCGGCACCGATCCCCAGCAGCTCCTTGACCAAGGGCGCATAGGCCGCGATGGCGGCCTGCGGGATGGTGGCCACACCCAACGCCGTTGCCGCCAGGGTAAAGGCGGTGACAAAGCCGCCGGTGTCCATCGCCCCATAGGCCCCCAGTTCATCCGGGGAATGGATGATCGCCACATGGGGCGCATCGAACAGCGCATAGTTGCGCAGCATCTGTGCCATCCGCGCCTTGCGGTCCGATTTTTCGATCCCCAGCGCGTCATAAAGTTGGAACCCGCAGGTGCGGCGGCGTTCGGCATAGGCGCCGGAATAGCCCTTGGGCCAGTCAAGATCGGGCGCGGGTGGTGTACCTTCGGCTGCCGCCCTGCTCAGCGCGTCGCGAAAGCGGTCGGTCGCCGCACCGCGCGTCACGCTGACCTGCCAGGGCTGGGCATTGCACCAGGACGGCACGTGCCGCGCAGCGGTGACGATCTGTTCGATGGTCTCATCCGGCACTGGATCGGGGCGGAAGGCGCGGCAGGAATAGCGGGCCCGCAGGATGGCGGTCAAAGTGTCATATTGGGTCATTGCTGTGCTGCCAGATATCCGATGATTGCCGCGGCGATCAGGCCAAGAACAACCGCAATCGCGATCTTGATCGCCGAATAGGGCCGTTCGCCCTGCACCCGGCCGGTGCGGCCGTTCACCACGAAGCGATAGGTCTTGCCCCGGTACTTGTAGGCCGCCAGCCAAACCGGCAGCAGGATGTGCTTGAAGGTCAGGTTGCCAAGCTGGGTCTCGATCCCGTGGATGCGCTGCCTGTCGCCGCCGATGTCAAAGCGCACATCGCGTTCGATCACCCGGTCCATATGGTCACGCGCCTGAACGAAACCGTCCTGCAGCGATACCGCATAGGCTTCGGCCCGGAAGCCGGCCAGGTATTCCGGCGCATAGGGTTCCAGCGCGGCCAGATCCCAGGGCTCCAGCGCATCGGTATAGCGCTTGGGAAGCGAGGTGGAGGCCAGCACCAGCACATCGTCGAAGAACCGTTTCACCCGGCCCGAGGCAGGCTGCCAGCGCACCTTGGCGACCTGTTCCTGCACCCTTTTGCCATCGCGCATGACGGTGTGTGTCTCGTAATAGACCGTGCCGCGCTCACCCTTGTAGGAGGATTTCGTATCGGCGTCATAGGTCCAGTAGGGCACATAGATGCCCTGCATCCGGCGGCCCTTGCGGGCGTATTCCTGCAATCCGCCAGGGGCAAACCACAGCCGGCCCAGCCAGGCCGACATGGCGTCGCGGGCCGTTGCCTCGTCCAGCGCAAAAGGCAGCACGCCGCGGGGTTTGATCTGGCGGGTGACGCCGGTGTCCACCACCACCGGGGTGGCGCAGAAGGGGCATTCGGTGGCGTGGTCCGGCCCTTCGAATTCGACCTGCGCGGCACAGTTCGGGCAATTGGTGACGCGGGTTTCCTGCATCTCGCCCGCACCCAGCGCCGCGGCAAATCCGGCTTCGAGGTCCAGTTCGGCAATCGGTCTGACCTTTGCGCCGCCCCCGCCCAGGGGCTGTTCGTTGCCGCAGTGATCGCAGATCAGCTGTCCGGCGCCGGGGTCATAGCGCAGGTCGGACCCGCAGCTGTCACAGGGAAAGCGGTGTTCGGCCTCGGGGGCTGATATCGGGTCGTCTTCCATGCGGGCTCCGGTGCAGTCTTTGGGGCAGGTTAGCGCCGATGCGCTGGGGCTTCCAGACGCTGTTCACAAAAACCGGTGCAGGGCGCGGGGGGCCATGATGCGCAGGGCGTTGTCGCGCAGGCGCAGGTGCCGCCAGATGTGAAACCCCGCATGACCCGCCGCAATCGCGGCCAGCAGGTAGAACTCGTAAATGTGGATCTGCCCGATGATGTCATTGGCACGTCTCAGGCCCAGCGGCGGCGCGATCGGCAGCACGCCGCCTGCCTTCAGCAGGGTGGCAGAGGTCAGCCCCAGCAGGAACCCCGTAACCGCGACCCCGAAGAAGCCCCAGATCAACACCTTGTGCATCCATTGATGCATCAGCCGCCCCCAGGGCGGCAGCTTTGGCCCCGGACGGCTGGCCAGACCGCGCCGCAGGTAGTCCGCCGTCCACCACAGGCAGAGCGTGACAAAGACCAGCGCCAGCGCCGAATGGGCCTGGAAGGCGGTTGGCCCGAAGGGCAGCACATCGTCCGGGGTGACAAGAAGGAACCAGATCAGCATCGGCACCATCGCCCAATGCATCGCTTTCAATGCGCTGCGCCGGGCCGGCAGGCGGTCTTTCAGGGCGCGACGCATCGCTCAGGCCCGCCAAAGCGCGGTGGCACAGGGGTGCCCGTGCCCTGCGTGGCGACGCAGGCAGGCCGGTGCAATCAGCGCCGGATGGATATGAAGACCTCTGAGCATTCTCGTACAGCCACGGCCAGGAGCCGCCGAAAGTTTCGACCGGTGCCTCCCGGTTGCTCAGGCTCGGCAGGGTCGGCCCTTTCCCGGCCTGTCGTCACCGGTGACAACCGGCGCGCCCGATGGAAAAACCTTCAACCTGCAGGATCACCGCAGGAAGGGCAGCATGCGGCGCAGCGTGCCGTCGCGAACCACGTAGCGGTGATAAAGCGCCATGAGTGTATGGCCGCCGATCAGGATCACCAGGAGGTTCACGGCGATTTCATGGGCTTCCGCCGCGGGCTTTACATGGCCGTACCAGGCGGCAGCGCCGAGGGCGGGCACCAGGATCATGAAGAGATAGAGCGCCCGATGCCCCCAGAGCGCGGCCCGGTCCTGCCAGCCCGGGTTCCCCGCGACCGGGTCGGGCACCCCGGAGGCCATCCGCACCACGAGCCGGATCAGCACCAGCAGGAAGACCGCGCCGCCGGTCCAGACGTGCAGCGTGTTGCCCTCGATCCCGGTGGTGCCCGCCGCGATCCGCTGATCTAGGTCGTGTTGACATTCATTGTCGCCCACCCGCGCGAGACGGATTTTGCCGCTGGCGCCCTGATGTGAGCGCAGCAATGTGATCATTGGAAGCGAACATCCGGGATGGCAGAGGCAAAAT